>OCPQ01000506.1_pt1 | contig 25183 bp, 23 predicted proteins | sample 1538251 | NCBI WGS metagenome assembly OCPQ01 (sample SAMEA2580249, study PRJEB22360) | human gut metagenome | biome: human gut; feature: human-associated habitat; material: faeces | place: Denmark | collected 2008/2010 | reverse complement strand
ATATTTCTTTGCGTAATTCATTAAGGATTGACGAAACTTCATATCTTGTGTTATACTATTCATGAGAGATAGGCTTCCTTTCTGATTTGTATTTGTGTGGTAACTTTATTTTATCAGATTTTTGTCTATCTCTCTTTTCTTTTTTCTTAATTTTGTCCAATATCTATTGTAGCACTACATATTTAGGGCAAAAAATTTTTCAAGCCGATTGACAAGGCTCTTATAATGTGGTATAATTCAAGATATGACAAGGAAGGTGAATATAATGACCAATGTTGTAAAGGGCGATCAGGTAAAGGATTCATACGGCAAGATCTATGATGTTATCGAAGTTCATGAGCATAATGTTATGGTGCTTGAGCCGGGTAAACCATACTGGGAGCGTATCTGCATGGGACGTTTTGATTTCGACTCATATTTCAGAAGAGCAGATGAGCCTATGACAGATGATATGCCTCGTCCAATGGGCATCGATGAAGAAGATTTCGATGAGGACGAAGAGGAAGAAGAATAAGATTTATTGCGGTTGGCTTTTGTCAGCCGCATTTTTATTGCACAAAAACGCCACGGAGATATTCTCTCCGTGGCGTTTTTCTTTGGGCGGAATAGCCCCTTTTATGCTGTTTCTTCTGCGAAGTTTCCTGTGTAGAGCTGATAATACTTGCCCTTTTTGGCAATAAGCTCGTCATGTGTGCCACGCTCGATTATCCTGCCCTGCTCAAGTACCATTATGCAGTCTGAGTTTCTGACAGTTGAAAGTCTGTGGGCGATAACAAATGTTGTTCTGCCCTGCATGAGAGCGTCCATACCAGCCTGAACAAGACTCTCTGTTCTTGTGTCGATAGAGGAGGTAGCCTCGTCAAGGATAAGAACAGGAGGATCGCCGACTGCCGCTCTTGCAATGGCTATGAGCTGACGCTGACCCTGTGAAAGGTTAGAGCCGTCACCTGTGAGAACAGTGTTGTAGCCGTCAGGAAGTCTTTCTATAAAGCCGTTTGCGTTTGCAAGTCTTGCGGCTGCCATACATTCCTCGTCGGTGGCGTCAAGGTTGCCGTAGCGGATATTTTCCATTACTGTGCCTGTGAAAAGGTGTGTGTCCTGCAAAACTATGCCGAGAGTTTTTCTCAGAGCATGTTTCTTTATCTTTGTAATGTTTATTCCGTCATAGCGTATCTTGCCGTCCTGAATGTCATAAAAGCGGTTGATAAGATTTGTGATAGTTGTCTTTCCTGCGCCTGTTGAGCCAACAAAAGCTATCTTCTGACCAGGCTTTGCAAAAAGCTTTACGTCATGAAGAACGATCTTGCTGTCATCATATCCGAAGTCAACACCGTCAAATACGACCTCGCCCTCCATTTTCTTGTAGTCAACAGTGCCGTCAGCCTGATGACGATGCTTCCAAGCCCATATGCCTGTACGCTCTTTGCATTCTTCAAGCTCACCATTCTGGTTGTATTTTGCATTAACGAACTCAACATAGCCCTCGTCTGTTTCAGGTTTCTGGTCGAGGAGGTCAAACACTCTGCCTGCGCCTGCGGTAGCCTGAACAACGAATGCCATTTGCTGGCTTATCTGTGTGATAGGCTGTGTGAAGTTCTTGTTAAGGGATACAAATGTTACGATAGTGCCGAGGGTAAGACCTGCATAGCCGTTTATGGCAAGGATAGCTCCCACAATGGCACAAAGCACATAGCTGAGGTTTCCGATATTTGCGTTTATCGGCATCATGATGTTAGCGTACTTGTTAGCTTCGTTTGCACTGACTCTCAGCTTGTCATTTATCTTTACAAAGTCTTCTATTGCCTTATCCTCGTGACAGAACACTTTTACTACTTTCTGTCCGTCAAGCATTTCTTCGATAAAGCCGTCAACTGCGCCAAGGTCACGCTGCTGAGCCGCAAAGTGCGCTCCTGACTTTGAAGCGAGATCGTTGGTCACCTTTACCATTACAAATGCCATTGCGATAGAGAGTATGGTAAGAGGAATGTTGAGGATTATCATGGAAACGAGGGTGGATATAAGTGTTGCAAGAGAGTTTATAAGCTGGGGTATGCTCTGGCTGATAAACTGTCTGAGAGTATCAACGTCATTTGTGTATACTGACATGATGTCGCCGTGCGGGTGTGTGTCAAAATACTTGATAGGAAGTGTTTCCATGTTGAGAAACAGATCATCTCTTATGTTTCTCAGCGTACCCTGACCGATGTTTACCATTATCCTGTTGTATGCGTATGAAGCCGCAATGCCCACAACGTATACTACTGCAAGACCGCCGAGAGCCTTTGCAAGAGGTGAAAAATCATGGCTGGAGGTCTTTAGCATCGGTGTGATGTAGTCATCAACAAGTGACTGCATGAACATCATTCCCGCAAGTGTGGTGACAGCCTGAATAAGTATGCACGCCACAACTATTATAAATGAGAACTTATAGTTTTTGAGCATATATTTCATTACTCTGCCGAGGACTTTCATCTGTTCGCCTGACATTTTAGGCTTGCCGCCCATTTCTTTATTCATTGGCTTAGGCATTTAAGCTTCCTCCTTTCCTGCTGACTGAACGTCGAAATCTCCGCCGCCCTTTACCTGAGATTCATATATCTCACGGTATATCTCGTTTGTTTCAACAAGCTTTTCGTGTGTGTCAAAGCCGTTTACTCTGCCACCGTCAAGAACTATTATCCTGTCGGCGTCCTGGACGCTTGAGATCCTCTGTGCGATAATGAATTTTGTTGTGCCTGGGATAGACTTTGCGAATGCCGCTCTTATCTTTGCGTCTGTTGCAGTGTCTACTGCGCTTGTGGAGTCGTCAAGGATAAGAACCTTTGGCTTTTTCAGAAGCGCTCTTGCAATACAAAGTCGCTGCTTCTGTCCGCCTGATACGTTTGTACCGCCCTGCTCGATATAAGTTTCATACTTTTCAGGAAAGCGTTCAATGAACTCGTCAGCGCAGGCAGCCTCACAGGCTTCGATACATTCGGCGTCTGTGGCGTTTTCGTTGCCCCAGCGTAGGTTGTCAAGGATAGTGCCTGAGAAAAGCACGTTTTTCTGCAATACTACAGAAACCTGATCTCTCAGATATTCCATATCGTAATCTCTTACGTCCTTGCCGCCAACGCATACAGAACCGTCGTCAACGTCATAAAGACGGCTGATAAGATTTACAAGGCTTGTTTTTCCACAGCCTGTTGAGCCTATGATGCCGATAGTTTCGCCAGACTTGATGTGCAGGTCGATATTGTTAAGCACCATTTTTCCGCTTCCATGCTTGTATGAGAAGCTTACATTGTTGAAGTCAACAGAGCCGTCTTTCATATCCTTTGCTGGGTTCTCACCGTTGTGAAGATCAGGTGTTTCCTTGAGTATCTCTGAGATACGTCTGATACTTGCTGTACTCATTGATATCATAACGAATATCATAGAGAGCATCATAAGTGACATCATGGCGGAGATAACATATGTGAAAACAGATGAAAGCTCGCCTGTTGTCATCGTACCTGCAACAACATTCTTTGCGCCAAGCCAGCTTATGAGCATTATGCAGGAGTAGATAACGAACATCATAACAGGGCTGTTCAGTGCGATAAGGCTCTCAGCCTTTACGAACATCTTATAGAGGTTGCCTGAGGCTTTCTTGAATTTCTTCTGCTCGAAGTCCTCTCTTACATATGCCTTTACAACTCTGATAGCCGATACGTTTTCCTGTATGCTTGCGTTAAGGTCGTCATACTTTTTGAAAGCCTCTGTGAAAACTTTCATCGTCTTTTTAACGATGATTCCGAGAACTATGCCAAGAAGAACGATAGCTGCAAGGAATATAGTGCTCATTGAGCCGCTTACTGCAAAGCACATTGCCATTGAGCAGATAAGCATCAGCGGCGCTCTCACTGCGATACGGATTATCATTTGGTATGCATTCTGAACGTTTGTAACGTCAGTTGTCATTCTTGTTACAAGACCTGCGGTGCTGAACTTGTCGATGTTTGAGAACGAATAGGTCTGCACCTTGCGGTAGATAGCTTCACGAAGATTGCAGGCAAAGCCTGATGAAGCCGAAGCCGCATATTTTCCTGCAAGAAAGCCAGAAAGCAGGCTGACCATTGCCGCCACTACCATTACGCCACCGAAAATATAAACGTTTGTCATGTTGCCCTTTTCAATGCCGTCGTCGATTATTTTCGCCATTATAAAAGGCAGAAGCATTTCCATAAAGACCTCAAGTGCGGTAAAGACAGGGGTCAGAATGGAGTCCTTCTTGTACTGTTTGATCTGTGCTAGTATTTCTTTCAAGCCAGATCCCTCCTCTCGCTTATTTTTATATTGTATTGTCTATCATTTTTTTCTGGAGCCGTTCCATTTCGTCAAGCTCCTGATCTGTAAAATTACGGAAAGCCATTGTTTCTATCTTTTTAAGACAGTCGCAAATGTCCTGCTGGAGGGTATAGGCTTTCTCGGTTGCTATTATCTTCTTGTGACGCTCGTCATCATCACTGCCCTCATAGGAGAGATATCCTCCTGCACGGAGCTTTTTTATAAGCCCTGATACCGTTGCACGGGAAATATTCAGATCGTGGTGTATCGCCGTTGAGAAAACAGGCTCGCCATTATGTTCCATTATGTACATAAGCACATGGCTCTGAGCGGCGGTTATACCCTTGCCTGCGAGCATGGTGTTTATCTCACATTCTATTTTCAGATGAATGTATTTGGAATACCGCAGAATGTTCTTTTTTCTGTTATCCGCCAAATTGTTCGCCTCCTTACATTTTTGTGCCTAACATTTTGCCTTAATTAATAATATCACACTTTTACTTGAAAGTGAAATACAAATATGTTATAATGAATAAAAGAATTTTATAGATTACTATCAAATTTAATTTTTATTAAGAATTGTTTACCAAACGAAACAATTTGCGGAAATAAACAAACATAAAGGGGTGTTTTTTGTGAATACTGTACAATTGGAGTGCTTTTTGGCTGTGGCGCAGTATCTTAACTTTTCCAAGGCAGCGGAATCTGTGAGCATCACTCAGCCTGCGGTGAGCCACCAGATAGGTTCTTTGGAGGACGAGCTGGGGGTGAAGCTTTTCGTGCGAACGAGCAAGAGCGTTTCGCTCACAAGAGAGGGTATAATGTTTATTTCAGACGCAGAGCAGATACTTAAAATAGCAGGCTCAGCAAAATTCAGGCTGTCAGAAAAGCTTGAGGACGAACCTGTGAGGATAAGCATAGGCTGTCACAATCAGGCGGAGCTGAACGTTTTGACTCCTGCCCTAAGAGAAATGTCCAGGCTTTATGATGATCTTTTGCCGTATATAGATCTTACTCCGTTCAAGTCTATAGACAATCAGCTCAAAGATCAGAAGATACAGCTTCTTCTGTCATTTAAAAGTCCTCATAAACAGCCTTTTGACTATGTGGAGCTTTGCCGCTGTCAGTTTATGTGCCTTTGCCAGAAAGATCACCCTCTTGCAAAGGCGGATAGCCTTGATGTGGACGATATCTCAGGCAGACCTATTTTTATAGAGCGCCACACCTGTCCTGACGAGATATTTGCCTTGCAGCACAGGATACTTGCGAACGGCAAGGTGGATAAGATAATATTCTGTGGAGATTATGAAAGCGCAGTTGCAATGGCGGAAGCGGGGCTGGGGTTTATGATTTTCCCCGCCATAGGGGACGCTTACAAAGGTCCGCTAAAAGCGATACCAATAAAAGGTGTGAAAGAGATATCTTTCGGTGTCTATTATCTCAGGTCGCAGCTTGAACAGCAGGCAAAGGATATGCTGAGGATACTCAAAAATCAGTTTGCAAAATAAAAGCACTGTATCGGTGGGTGATACAGTGCTGTGAATGTTGCAAAGAAAATAATTAGTGGGCGACCTCAGGTCGCCCATACATAAAATCGCATATCAATAAGTGGTAGGGGCGAACAGCGTTCGCCCGCAGTATTACATATCAAACAATGGGTACATTATTTCATTTTTATGACACATTCTGTAAATATTCTTCAAGGCAGAGGTCATTTTCATACATTTCCTTTGCCGCCTTTTCGCCAACATATCTGTAGTGCCATTCTTCTGGAATAATGCCGGTAATATCCTGCTTTTCGGCTGTGTAACGCTCTATAAAGCCATATTTGTAGCTGTTTTTGGCGAGCCAATCCCATACTTCCTGATTTGTAACTCTACTGTCACCGCTTGCGATATCGACACACAGACCAAGCTCGTGTTCGCTTGTGCCGGGCATCGCCACCCATTCTTCCGCATAGGCTTTCGCCTTTTTGTCGCTGTAGCCTATTTTCTGATAGTGTTCATATTTGCTCTTAAGTATGTCCTGCTGATCCTCTGCGGTGCGGAACGATGATGTGATAGTTGGATATATCCCCTGCGAGCGTGCGTCATCAAACATTTTCTGAAGCTGTGGGTAAATGCGGCAGTCCACTGCCTGACCATTGTCAAGGGCGGTGAGTATCACTGAGCAATTCTCGCATATAGGCGTGTCATTGTTCACCAATGTGAGCTGCCAGTCCTGCCGGGCTTTATACTCTGCAAGCTGAGATGAAGTCACGCTGTCGTCATAGGTGTATTCCACTGATGCAGGTGTGGATTGCTTCTTGGGCTTCATATCAGGAATGTAATATCTGTATATAAGCAATGCCACAACCAAAATAATAATTGCAGTGGCAATTACGATATGCTTTTTGTTTTTATTTGTCATAATGACCGCTCCTTTGCTTTTACTGTATCAATGATACCATACTAAAGAAGCTTTCGCACGAGTATTAGCTTAACTGTTTCATAAGATTTTCTTAATGTGTCGGACTAGCGTTAAGCTATTGTCGGTGATAACAAATTTTGCATGACGATTTGTGCATATCGACGATTTTATAGAAAAGGTCTTGACTTGGAGTTAACTCCAGGTGGTAAAATGTAATCAATAAATAAAACTCTAGGAGGTAATTACCATGGCAGTAAAACAGACAGCAGGCAGAAATAGTCTTGGCGACCTTGCACCTAAATTCGCAGAGCTTAATGATGACGTTCTTTTCGGCGAGGTGTGGTCAAGAGAGGACAAGCTCTCACTGAGAGACCGTTGTATCGTTACGGTAACAGCTCTTATGGCAAAGGGCATTACAGACAATTCTATCAAATATCATATAGAGAATGCTAAAAATCACGGAGTAACAAAGACAGAAATGGTGGAGCTCATCACTCACGCCGCATTTTATGTTGGCTGGCCTAACGCTTGGGCTGTCTTTCCAATGGTAAGGGAAGTGTATGCTGAGGAAAAGAACGGCTGCTCAGACTCACTTTTTGGTCTTGGCGAGCCAAATGTGAATTTTGCTCAGTATTTTATCGGTAACAGCTATCTTAAACCGCTGAATGTCAAGGGTGTAGGCGTTTTTAACGTTACCTTTGAGCCAAAGTGCAGAAATAACTGGCATATCCACCACAAGGGTGGACAGATACTTCTTTGTACAGATGGCGAGGGCTGGTATCAGGAATGGGGTCAGCCTGCAAGAAAGCTACACCCTGGTGATGTTGTTTACATTGCTCCGGAGATAAAGCATTGGCACGGTGCAACAAAGGACGAGTGGTTCACGCACGTTGCCCTTGAGATACCTGCCGAAGGTGCGTCAAACGAGTGGTGCGAGCCTGTTTCAGACGAGCAGTATAATGCACTTTATTAGAGAGGTAAAGCTATGACTATTTCTGAAGTTAGTGAGAAATACGGGCTTACACCCGATACACTGAGATACTATGAGCGTATAGGACTTATCCCGCCTGTGCCGAGAACGAAAAGCGGTCTTAGGGACTATGATGAAAGCTCATGCGGTTGGATAGAGTTCATAAAGTGCATGAGAGGCGCAGGTCTGCAAATAGAAGCCCTTATCGAGTATGTTGCTTTGTATCAGCAGGGTGACAGCACTATCGAGGCAAGAAAAAATCTGCTTATCGAGCAGAGAAAGGACCTCCTCGAAAAGCAGGCTGAGATAGCTGCGACTATCGACAGACTCAACTATAAGATAGACAATTACGAAAAGATATGCGCTAAGGTCATAAAGTGACGGATAAGTTCTTTATACAAAGGACGGCAGTAAAATGCCGCCCTTTTTGTTTTGTTAAACACTTATGTATGACTCAGAAAAGAGTTTTCTATTGACTGTATTTAAAAAGTATGTTATACTTAGCTTGGTTAATACAGAAAGATTACAGGAAGGTGAATTAAAATGACAAAAGCAGATATAGACATTTTTATCGAGAAAATGGAAGCTATTAACGATAAATGGACTCCAGAACAAGTTGAGCGTGTGTATGGAAGTATGTCGCTGGAGGATGCATTATCTGATAGGAAAGCATCGTTGAAAATTTTCTTTGATATAGTTGGTAAGGTTGTTAACAATAGTCAAGAATAACATCATGTTGCAATTATAGTAAGTAAGGAGGTAACAGTTATGTCAAAATTAAGCGTTTGGAAAAAGGCGTTAAGAAATGCAATAGATTATCCTTGGGAGAGCGATATTGACTCGGATCATCCTGATTGCCCACGGTGTGGATGTTCAATGAATTTTTATGGTCACAATGATTTAGGAGATTTTGAATATGGTGAGGGGTATTGGGAATGTACTAGTTGTGGATATAAGATTACAGAAAATGATGTATGATATTATAAAGTACGTCAGGCGCTTTTGTAAATATGGTCACTGTTGATGTTGACGAATATGCGAAAAAGCATTTTGAAAAGGCTGTAAAGAAAACGCTTATTATTCCCTCTTGGCTAAATGATCTGGCTGTTGCGAACGGAGTAAATTTCTCACAAGTTCTTCAGCCAGCACTTAAAGATAAGCTCAACGTAAATTAAAAGGTTTCCCCTAGTGTGTTATGGCGATACACTAGGGGATTCTTTTCATAAAACTTGCTTCCCTCTTGCGTTGACAAACAGCGGTTTTAATGGTATAATGGAATAGCTTACAGATTTGTGGGGATAATTTTGACAGAATGAAAAAAGGACGGTGCGCTATGGTAGTGAAAAATGTGGAGTTGCCTGAATACAGCGTGCTTATGTCTGTTTATGCAGGAGAGAAGCCTGAACATCTCAGGGCAAGTATCGAGAGTATGCTGTCACAGACCTATGTGACGAACGATTTTGTGCTTGTGTGCGATGGAAAACTCACAAAGGAGCTTGACGAGGTCGTAGACTACTATGAGGAGAATTACGAGTGCTTTCACCCCATAAGGCTCAAGGAGAATGTTGGCACAGGAAGATGTGCTAACAGAGGTATAGACGCCTGCAAAAATGAGTATATAGTCAAAATGGACTCTGACGATATCGCTAAGCCTGACCGCTGTGAAAGGTCGCTTTATGCTATGGCGAAGCACCCTGAGATAGATATGCTTGGGGCTTATATAGACGAGTTCGACAGTCAGACGGGCGAAGTGATAGCCACAAAGAAAACGCCATTGACCAATAAAGAGATACACAAATATGCAAGGCGGAGAAATCCGTTCAATAATCAGACCCTTGTTTATAAGAAGTCCCGTGCTTTGAGCGTGGGAGGTTACAGCAATATAAAACGCTGTGAGGACTATGAGTTCGTGGTGAAAATGCTTGCGGACGGTGCAAGGGGAATAAATCTTGACAAAACGCTTGTGATGTACAGAGTTACGGCGAACAATTATGAGAGAAGAAGAAACTGGGCGAACACAAAGTCCTTTGTGAATGTCAGGTGGAAGATATTCCGTATGGGATATTCAAACCTGTGGGACTTTATTGTTCCATGCGCTTTTCAGTTTTTCATTTTCATAATGCCGAAATCGCTGACAGGCAAGATATATAAGAGGTTTCTTAGGGGATAATGGAGAGCCGCAAACGTATAATAAGACAGCACATAAAATCAGCACTGCAAAAAACGCTTTTGCCGCTGTGCTACAAGCTGTCAAAGAAAAAGGATATAGACAAAAAGCTCGTTATCCTTGCAGACCTTAACAGCGTTTCTACTCCTGAGAGCATGGAGCTTATAAAAACGGAGCTTCAGAGCCGTGGCTATAAGGTCAGGGAGATGTACTGCGACCTTTCAAGCTGTGGAATGGTCTCGGGGCTTAAATATATGATGAGCTTTATGAAAGTTTACGCAAATGCAAGGGCTGTGTTCATATGCAACTATTTTGTGCCTGTGACTTCCTGCAAAAAGCGTGAGGAAACGACAGTGGTTCAGCTTTGGCATTCCTGCGGAGCATTGAAAAAGTTCGGCTATGACAGCGAGGAGGATATATCTTCCCATTTCAAAGGCTCTGTTACAAGAAATTTTGACCTTATCACTGTGAGCAGTAAAGAGTGCGTAAAGGCTTTCGTGTCTGCGTTCAGACTGAAAGAAGATATCGTAAAGCCCCTTGGCGTCAGCCGTACGGACGTGTTCTTTGATGAAAGCTACAACGAGCAGTGCAGACGTGAGTTCTTTGAGAGATATCCCGACTATAAGGGCAAGAAGATAGTGCTTTATGCGCCGACGTTCAGGGGGAATGCTCTGGATTGTCATTGCGTGGGCGAGGAGTATGCCGCAGAGCTTGAAAAAAAGCTTGGGGAGGCTTGGAAAGTCATTATAAAAATGCACCCCAGACTTCACAGCGGGCTGACTAACTGCGATATTGCTACAAACAGGCTCATGCCTGTGGCAGACGTGCTTGTGACGGACTATTCGTCGCTTGTGTTCGAGTATGCGCTGTATAAAAAGCCGTGGGTGATATTTGCCCCTGATATTGAGAGCTACAGCAAGGGCAGGAGCTTTTATCTTGATTATAAAACAGATATGCCTGCGCCTTTGGTGACGGAGGGAGAGAAGCTTGCACAGGCTGTGCTTGACAGTGAAAAGAGCTTTGACCATGAGGGCGTGGAGCGTTTCACGGAAAAATATATGTCTGCCTGCGACGGCAGGTCAACGGAAAGAATAATCGACAGCGCTTTGGAAAAAGAGCGTTTTTGACGGAGATGATAAAAATAGAAGGAAAAAAGTTTGATTGGTTCGGGCTTACCCAGATATTGAAAGAGCATAAGGGAAAGCTCAGACAGATAAGAATGTTGTCGGTGAACGAGCTGAAAAAGAAGTATAAGGGTGCAGCGTTAGGTCCGCTTTGGGCACTTATCAAGCCGACCTTTACCCTGTTTATACTGTGGTTTGCCTTTGAGATAGGTCTAAAAAGAAACGGTGGAGTGCATTTCATTAACGGGAAGTATACTCAGTTCGTTTTCATGCTCACCGGCTATGTGCCGTGGTTTTATATTTCAGAATGTATCGTTGGAGGATCGAGGTCAATAAGAAGCAACAAGCAGTTTGTAACAAAGCTGTCTTTCCCTGTTTCAAATATCATGACCTTTACCTCACTTTCGGGACTTTATATCCACATTTTGCTGTGTGCTATAATGTATGTGGTGTTGCTGTGTCTGGGCTTTGGACCGAGTATTTACAATCTTCAGTTTATCTATTATGCGCTAATGATGTATTTTTTCTTCCTTGTGCTTTCGTGGATGACTGCTCCTCTCAGTGCGTTCAGCAAGGATTTTGAAAATCTTATAAACTCTATTATAACAGGACTTTTCTGGCTTTCAGGTATATTCTGGAACACATATGATATCTCACCTTTGTGGCTGAGAAAGCTCATGTATTTCAACCCTATAAACTATTTTGTAAACGGCTATAGAAAGAGCTTTCTTACAGACACGTTTATTTTTGATTCTAACTATACCACCGAAACTATAGTGTTCTATGCGGAGTTTATCTTTATGATATTCCTCGGAGCGCACACCTATAAGAAGTTCAGGAAGATACTTCCTGACGTTCTGTAACAAAGGCTGAAAGGAACTGACTTTTAAATGGAAAATCAAGCGACTGAGCCAATTATTGAATTTTTGGACGTAAAAAAAGAATACTTTTTATATAAAAACGAAAAGGCACGCTTTAAGGCTATTTTCACAAAAAACAGGGGAGTAAAGAAGCACCCTGCCCTTAAAGGCGTGAGCTTCAAGATATACCCAGGCGAGTCTGTGGGAATTATCGGAAAGAACGGTGCGGGAAAATCAACCATTCTGAAAATGATAACAGGCGTAAGCTTTCCAAACAGCGGCACTATCACTGTAAGAGGAAAGGTTGCCGCATTGCTTGAGCTTACAGCAGGCTTTTCACTGGATATGACGGGTATGGAAAATATCTATCTAAAGGGCTATCTGCTTGGTCTTAATGACGATCAGATAAAGGAGATAGAGCAGGATATAATTGATTTTGCAGATCTTGGAGAGTATATCGACCAACCTGTAAGAACATATTCAAGCGGAATGAAAATGCGTCTTGGCTTTGCTATCAATATAAATATCAAGCCTGATATCCTCGTTGTTGACGAGGCATTGAGCGTTGGCGACGCAGACTTTCAGAAGAAGTGCCGTGACAAGATAAATGATGTTATCGCCACTGGTGTAACGGTACTGTTCGTTTCCCACTCACGCAAGGCTATCGAGGAAACTTGCACAAGGGCGATATTCCTAAAAGACGGCAAGGTGCAGGTGGACGGCACTGTTGAGGAAGCCTTTGACGCTTACGATAAGAAAAAATGATCATGAAAGCTTTTCGTTCTTTGACGGGAAGCTTTTTGTTTACACCTGTTATAGTTGATATTTGATAAGTATATACAATTATCAATATTTAATTTTGTGTAATAAATCATAGTCAAAAAGCTTTACAAAATCGCAAAAATGTGTTATAATAAGATATTATCGAAAGGAATTGATATTATGAACTGGGTTGAAATGGATATATATACCACAACAGAAGGCATCGAAGCGGTAACGGGAAGTCTGCTTGGAATGGGTATAAACGGCTTTGTTATCAAGGACGCAAAGGATTTTCAGGACTTTCTTGATGATAAGGACGGCAACTGGGATTATATAGATGATGACCTTATGGGACTAAAAAACTGTGAAACTACGGTGACAGTTTATCTCCCTGAGAACGCTCAGGGTCTTGAAAATCTTGAAGCTATGAAGCTGGAGCTTAAAGCGCTCAAAAAGCGTGACGTGAACAATGAGTTCGGCAGACTTGAATATGAGCTTAAAAACGTTAAGGAAGAGGATTGGGCGAACAACTGGAAGCAGTATTTCAAGCCCCTTTGCGTTGGCGAAAAGCTTCTTATAAAGCCGTCATGGGAAAAGGTCGCTGAGGGCGAAAAGAGAAAGATACTGGAAATAGACCCTGCCTCATCTTTCGGCACAGGTCAGCATAACACAACCCAGCTTTGTCTGGAGCTTGTGGAGAAAAATCTCCATGAGGGCGACAGGATACTTGACCTTGGGTGCGGAAGCGGAATACTTTCTATCGGCGCATTGCTCCTTGGTGCTGAAAGTGCAACAGCGGTGGACGTTGACGAAAATTCTGTTAAGATAGCAAAGGAAAATGCAGAGAAAAACCATATAAGCGCAGAAAAGTATACAGCTTACTGCGGAAATATCATAGACGATAAGGCTCTGGTGGAGCAGATAGGTACAGGCTATGACCTGCTTTGTGCAAATATCGTGGCAGATGTTCTTATAGGCATGAGCGGGATTTTCGGCGGATTTATCAAAGACGGCGGAACGCTCATAGTTTCTGGTATAATCGACCAGAGAAAAGATGAGGTGCTTGACAGGCTTAAAGCAGAGGGCTTTGAGCTTATTGAGATAAGAGAAAAAGAAGACTGGGTGGCTGCGTCATTCAGGAAATAAGAGATGAAAGGACGGATCAAAATGCAGTTATTGTTTTTGGTTATCAAGAGAATCGAGTTAGTAGACGAAATCATGCGTTCGCTGGCACAGGCAGGCATAAGAGGAGGAACGGTCATTGACAGCGTGGGAATGGCGAAATCTATTTCTACAATGGATAATCTGCCTATGATCGGCGTTCTGAGATCTATTCTCAGCGGCGAGGACGCTGCACAAAAGGGCAAGACAATTTTCGTTGCCGTTGCAGACGATCAGGTAGATGTTGCAAGAAAGGCGATAACTGATGTTACCGGCGACCTTTCACAGCCTAACGCAGGTGTGCTTTTCGGTGTGCCGATCAGCTTTGCAGAGGGCGTAAACTAACACTTTATACAAGATAAAAAGCGTTGCACTTTTCACAGTGTAACGCTTTTTTTGTGGATCAGTTTATTTTCATTTATGAAACTCTTAGAGAATAAAACAGATAAGTCCCGAACAGCCCTCGTTTATCATGCGCTCGATAGTTTCCTTTATCTTCATGCGTGCGTCCTCTGGAAGCTTTGAAAGCTTTGTGTGCAGACCCTCGCTCACAAGCTCGTGGAGTGACTTGCCGAAAATGTTTGACTCCCATATCTTTTCAGGCGATTCCTCAAAATCGTTGAGCATATAAAGCACAAGCTCCTCAGATTGCTTTTCCGAGCCGACGATAGGTGCTACCTCGGTGTTGATAGTGGTTTTCAGCAGGTGAATAGCTGGTGCGGCGGCTTTGAGCCTTACACCGTATTTTCCACCCTGCTTTATTATCTCAGGCTCATCAAGGGTCAGCTCGTTCATTTCAGGCATAACTATTCCGTAGCCTGTTTTCTCCATTTCATCAAGGGCAGAGCTGAATTTCGAGAAACGCTCTTTTATCTTCACAAGCTCCAAAATTCTCGGCATAAGGTCGTTTTCGTCCTTTATCTCAAGACCTGTGGCTTCGCCTATTATCCTGAAAAACAACGCAGGGTCAAGCTCCACCTTTATGACAGCCGAGCCTTTTCCAAGGTCTATTTCAGATACCGAGCCAGATGATACCTGCTCACAGCAGCATATCTTTTCGGCACAGTCTGAAATGTCACGAAGATTTGTCACAGCCGAAGCCGCTTCCTTGATATGTCCGAAAACCGCTTCTTTCAGCCAGTGACCCTTGTCAAGAGAGTTTATCCATGAGGGCATTGAGATGTTTATCTCTTTCACAGGGAAAGAGTAAAGAAGAAGCGTAAGTATCTCTTTTATCTCTTTTTCCGAAAGCTCCAAACAGTTTATAGGCATAACTGTAGTGCCATATTTGTCGGAAAGCTGTTCGCAAAGGTCTTTTGTCTGCTGAGAGTAAGGCTCGGTGGTGTTCATAAGCACCACAAACGGCTTGCCTATCTGCTTCAGCTCGTCGATTATACGCTCCTCACATTCCTCGTATTCTTCTCGTGGAAGGTCGGTGATACTGCCGTCTGTTGTCACCACAAGACCTATGGTGGAATGTTCTGTTATGACCTTTTGCGTTCCCACCTCAGCCGCCATGTTGAATGGTACTTCCGTGTCAAACCACGGTGTGACCACCATTCTCGGGGCTTCATTCTCTATGTAGCCTATGGCGCTTGGGATTATGTAGCCCACACAGTCTATCATTCGCACGTTGAAGCTTGCTCCGCCCTCTAGGGTGATGTTCACAGCTTCCTCAGGAATGAACTTAGGCTCGGTGGTCATGATAGTCTTGCCTGCGGAGGACTGGGGCAGTTCGTCAATGGCACGCTCCTTGCGGTAGTCGCTTTCAATGTTCGGTATAACGAACTGCTCCATGAACTGCTTTATAAAGGTGGATTTTCCAGTGCGGACGGGACCTACCACGCCTATATAGATATCGCCCCCCGTCCGTGTGGCAATGTCGGTGTAAATATCGTTTTTCATGTGTCTGTCCTCCTAGTTCATTAATGGGATAAGCAACATTCCCTGTTTTGATATTTTATCGTCGGTAAGCTCGTTTTCTTCAAGTATGGCTGTTATGGAAGTTGAATACTTTTTCGCTATCTCCCAGATGTCGTCGCTCTCATTGCAGTAGCATATTTTCAGAGCGTATTTGTCATTTTTCTCTTTCGGCTTATCTGTGAGTACCCTAAGCTCTGATATCATAGTCCCTGTCTGTTGAATAGTCATTTCGCCGCCTATCTTGATATCGGCTTTAAGCTCCGCTGTTGCTTCGTCTGCAAGATAGTATGTGCAGTTTTCTATGCACAGGTCAGGGGATATAGATATCTCACCATTGACATTCTCCGGAATGGGTATCTCATGCTCAATAGGCGAATCGTTTTCAAGATAAAGGGGAGTGCCGTCCTCGTTCCTGCCGATAATACAGAACGTCACGCTTCCTGAAATGATAAAGGCTTTCTTTTCCTCGTCAAGCCTTGATGTCACATTGGAAAGGGTCGCCCAACTGTCGTGAACACAGCGTATCTCGCCCTCCTGACAGGAAAGCTTTGCAGTAACACTGTGGCTGTCAGATAACTTTATGCTTTCGCTGTCAAGCTTGCTTTCACACCTTTCAGCCTCGCACTCAAAGCAGGTGGAATATGCGTCTGTGACTATCTCACAGGTGGAAAGCTTTTTGGCAACGCAGTTCACAAGAAGCACAAGCTCACATTCAAGTGTGCCGGAATCGTCAGACTTTGGTATGATATCACACCCCGCAGGGGTTATCCTCACGTCAGCGGTGAAAGTATCGTCAATGCCGTCAATGTCGATTATCTGGGAGAACGGCAGAGTAAAACGCATCGTTTCGGCAGTTTCCTCGCCGTCGGTAGTTACGCAGGAGTAAAGCATCATTATCTCAGCGTCGCCCTTTGTCACAAGCTTGCCTGCTATCATCTTGTGTTCCTGTGGGATAATGCGGCAATCTGTCCGCAGGATAGTGCCAACAGGGGCTTTTGCCGCAGAAAGCTGCAATTCCTCTATTAGTGTGATACGCTTTGCAGCGGTAAGACGTTTTGCAGGGTATGTAACAGCAACCTTTTTAAGCTGAATGCCGCAGCCGAATGCGTCTGTGACTATAGGAACAGTTACTTCGCCCGTCACATTTGCGTGGATAGTCACAGCACCCCTGATATCAAGTCTGCGCTGATTTACCACACGGCAGTTGACGTAATCGCATTTTGGCGTGAGCCATATCATAGGGTCGCCGCAATCCCCTTGCAGGTCGAAAGACTTTGTGTAGTTCATTTTCTGCTCGATGCAGTTTATCCGCTTGTCGTTCTGGCTGATGTAAAGCACTCTTATGAGCACTGCCATGTCAAAGCTGAGCTTTCCGCCGTTTATGGAATGGCTCTGTACTGTTGGTGTGATAACGCATTTTAGTACCCTGAAAATATCAGGATAATAGTCGGGCAGCAGAAAATCCTTTTCCACAGCCTGCTCGCAGGAGGCGTCAAGGATAGTCCGTGTCATTGACAGCATCTCTCTGTTAAGCTTAAGATCCATAGTGTTCATCTTGTCTGTTTCCTCCTAAAAATAAACTGATCATACGATCGTAAAGGGCTTGTAATGCCCTGCTGAGAACATTATATTCACTTGGGACGGGTCATATTCTGAAAATCTCAGACAAATTTAATGTATTTTGTCGTCAGAGGCTTTTTCACACAGCGTAAAGGCTTTTCATAGACTAAGATATGTCATTGTATCTGACATAATACTGTCTGAAAGGAAACATAATAGTATGAATGGTCTACTTTGGGCTGCGGCAGGCACGGGCTTTACATTCTCTATGACGACGTTAGGTGCGGCTGTGGTCTTTTTCATGAGAAAAGAGGGGCAAAGCGAAAAGGTGCAGAAAGCCTTTTTAGGCTTTGCCGCAGGCGTTATGATAGCCGCAAGCGTGTGGAGCTTGCTTATCCCTGCCATAAACGAGGCGGAAGCCCTCGGCAGGATAGGCTGGATACCTGCCGCAGGCGGCTTTGCGCTAGGCGTGCTGTTTCTTATGGGGCTTGACAAGGCAATGCCTTATTTTCTACCTGAGCCTGAAAGGGAAGAGGGCGTCCGCAGGGGACTAAAGCGTTCGGGAATGCTTATTTTCGCTATCACACTGCACAATATCCCGGAGGGCATGGCAGTAGGTCTTGCCTTTGCACTGGCGGCACATAATGACAGCTCGGTACTGCTGGCTTCTGCTATCGCACTTGCCATAGGCATGGGAATACAGAACTTTCCGGAGGGTGCGGCTATCGCACTGCCGCTGAGGCAATCGGGCATGAGCAGGGCAAAAGCATTCGGCCTTGGCACTCTTTCAGGAATTGTTGAGCCTGTTTTCGGACTTCTCACCGTTCTTGCCGCAGGTGCTATCCAACCGCTTCTTCCGTGGCTTCTTGCCTTTGCCGCAGGAGCAATGCTCTATGTGGTGGTGGAGGAGCTTATCCCAGAAGCACATCTGGGGGAAGGTCACATGGGAACAGTTGGCGTAATGCTAGGCTTCTTGCTTATGATGATACTTGATGTGGCGCTGGGGTAAAAAGGCATATCTGTTAAAAACTGTGGTGAAATTTTTCACCGCAGTTTTTTTGTTGTGATAACGCACAAGTATCATGTGTTGACTTTGTGAGTTATTGCTTTGGTCTTTTTGACGTTTTTCGGTTGACAAACGGGGCATGATTTGGTATAATTGAATATGTGTAAAATATGTTCTGCTAAAAAGATAAAAAGAACAAAAAGAGAGCAGCGATAACCCTAAGACAACGAAAGGACAGATGAGAATTGACAAAGATAACTCGCACCTTTATTGCCTTTGCAGCGGCGTGTTTACTCGCCATTATGCTTATGACAGTAAGGTGCTTTGCTTATGATTATTCCACTATCACCGGCACAAAAGCCAGTGGGGCGGAAATAAGCGGATATTCGGGAGCGCTTGAAGTGAATGTTGTTGACTTCGGCGCAGACAAAAAGGGAAAGAAAGACTCCTCAAAGGCGATACAGAAAGCCCTTGACTATGCCATTGACAACGGCTCCAACTCTGTGCAGATAAAGGTCGTTGTTCCGAAAGGAAAATACAGGATAGACAAGCTCTTGGAGATATATTCAAACACTTGGCTGTATCTTGAGGACGGAGCGACTATCGTCAGAAATTTTGACAAGGGCTGTATGATAAAGAACGCTCAGGCAAATGGTGCAGGCGGATATGGAAGCGAGAGAAATATCGTTATCGAGGGAGGCTGTTGGGACGGCAACCCTTCGCCTACTTCAAGACCATTTTCTAATATGAGATTTGGTCACATGAAAAACCTTTGGATAAAGAACGTTGAGATAAAAAACAATTACAATGGTCATCATGTTGAGATAGGCGGTGTAAAGGGCATCACTATCGAGGATTGCGATTTTCATGGTTATACGGGAACATTTCAGAAAGAGGCTATTCAGCTGGATACCATAAGTAACAGTGATGTTTTCCCGGCGTATGAGCCTTTTGATGATACTCCTTGCGACAATGCTGTAATAAAGAACAACAAATTCCATGACCTTATAAGAGGTCTTGGCTCACATTCAGCTTGTCTTGGTGTATATTATACTAATACACTTATATCAGGCAACTCATTTTATAATATGAGCGGAACAGCTATCGTACTTATTAATCATAAAAAATGTATAATCGAAAACAATACTATGAAAAACGTTGGCTGTGCCATAGATTTCAAGTACATGACCGATTATGAAAATGCAAATTTCCATGTGCCTAATTCAGGCTATGCAGGCATAAAGGATCGTCTTGACGATAATGCCAACACCATAATAAGAAACAACGACATAACCGTTGTGGGTACATATTATTATCCCCAGCCGTATGCTATCCAGATATTCGGCAAGAAGCTTGAAAAGTCATACTCACACCCTGATTACAATTACACTGTAAAGGGCGTGAAGATAGTAGACAACACTATAAAAACAGCTGGTTCGGCAGTAAGGCTCACGGACGTTTCGGGAATTTTCATAGGTTCTAACGATATAAGCTATGACTATGACAGATATAATTATACCATGGATCTTATGTGGCTCAGCGAATCGTCACAGGTGACTGTGACCAAAAATAAGCTTACAGGCACAAAGCAGAACAGCGTTTATATAAGCGGCGGTTCAGGCAATGAGGTAAGCTCAAATACCATTAAAAAGCCGGGCGTGTCGGGAGTTTATGTTTCAGGCGGTTCTGATAAAAATACCATATCAGGCAATACTATAACCTCCGCAGGCTCCAACGGCATAAAGATAACCAAAGAATCTAAGGCAGATGTGAGAAAAAACACGGTTAAGAAGTCTAAAAATCACGGACTTATATTCACTGGCGGAAGCGGTAAGGCTTCTGACAATATCCTTGAAGAAAACGGTCTTAGCGGTCTTATGGCTGACAACAGCGCTTCTGTGGAGTTTTTCGACAACACCTGCAATAAAAATAAAGGCTACGGAATAAAAGCTAATAAGAAATCTCAGGTTAAAATAAGCGGAAACAGCTTTGCTGACAACAGCAAGGGCGATGTTTACGTCACAGGCAGTGCGGCAGTGCTTCTGAACGCACCTGATAACGTAAAGTCGCAGGATATCTGCTCTGATAAGCTAACTTTAACATGGGACGAGGTGTCGCAGGCTGACGGCTATTATGTTTACAGAAAAACCGACGCTGAGGACGCAGAGTTTGAGCAGATAGCTACTGTGACAGACGGCACTTCATTTACAGACTATGGACTTGTTCCAAAAACAAGATATGTTTATAAAGTGAAAGCTTTTCTTGACACTGTTGACAAAATCCAAGAGGGAAGCGACAGTGCGGATATGAGCATAAAAACAAAGCTCACTATTGTGGGCTGTACTACAAATATGCGTGGCTCTATGTCATACACTGGCAAGGAGAGAACACAGATATTTGACGTTTTTGTAGACGGAGAAACGCTTATTCCTGACGTTGATTACAGAACAGTTTACTCTGACAACGTGAACATTGGAACTGCAAAGGTGACGGTTATAGGCATGGGTCAGTATTGTGACTCGGCGGATTTTCAGTTTGACATAACACTAAAGTCTGACAATGTGATGGTCATAAAACCGCAGGAGCTTAACAACAAGTCTATCGTGTCAGGCAAGCCTACAATGAAAGCCCAGGGCTATGAGGTAGCCGAGGCGGTGGAGGATAAGCTTGACTATACTTCTCACAGTGAGCCTGCCACAGTGGTGAACTACAATTCACCTGCACAGGTAATCGCAAAGGCGAGAGCTGATATGCTCGGCCTGAAGGTGCGCTCATACCGTGAACTGACGGGCGAAACTATTTACGGCGCTTGGCTGTAAGCTATAAAAATTGGCATAAAAAACACGGCTGATATTTTCTCAGCCGTGTTTTTTATATGTTTTTATTTTGTTATCTTTAGAAGATCAACATAATACGCCTCATCAGATAGTCCTTGCATATGAATTGTTATCGCCCTTGCTTTATCTTCTGCCGCATATACAATGTTTCGTGAAGATAAAAACATAGAAACAATCAATGTAAATATAACAGCTACTATGCTATTTTTTTCACTACAATTCCTCCTAGTTATGATATGTATAAAATATTGCTGAACCCAGACACCTACATTAATTAAAATTATTCGCAAAAAATGAGCAAAAAAATATAATAACTCTGTAAATATTGAGGATGCTCTATACCACCTAACTTAGATTGAACTATTTAGACTTATTGCTGTCGATTAGTCAGTATATTATATATACCAATTAGAATTGAACAAAGTAATGCTATCCCATTAAGACTATAACTTAGAATCATACCGAAGCCGCTTCCTGCATTAGGTGTTCCATAATCACCATTGAAAGCCATAAATATATGAATAAAAAAATCAGTATCGTAAAATATATAACCGATTATAACAGAAAAACAAATGGTCAATATAACACCCAAACAATATATTTTTATATTATGGCTGCTTAACTTAACAAAAAAAGTCAACTGTACCGCTGCATAAATAATAAAAAAAATAAATATAGAAATAACAGAAGCTATCCCTGCTCCTAAATATGCAGTTAAATTAAACAAAAGAGCATATATGAAACTCATCAATACATATTTAACATATTTCATTATAATAATCATATCCCCTTTTGATGAAATCTAAGTCATCCTGTTTTGTATGTCTTTATTTTGTTATCTTTACTGCGGAGTCTGCTGAACGTCCTGCATTTGCGGAGCAAAATTTGCAAGGGAATAGAGCCTGTTCATGAAATCTCCGTCAACAAAGAGGTTTTTCACAAGCACCTTTGTGTCAGGATTTTTGTTCTTAGGGTTGATTGTCTGCTGATAAACTGTGAGATAATTCTCATTGCCTGACTTGCTCACATAGCAATCTATCACCATATATGTAGGCAGGAATTGAGTAACAGCCGTCTGATAATCAAAAAGCGTGTAAGGGCTTTGCTCCATTGAAACCTTAAATGACTTTATGTCCTCAGGCACCATGAATTTGTATGCACCCTTGAGGTTTTTGTATTCTGCCCAATCGTCCTCAGACTCTATGAAAGGCTCTTTTGACTTGATTCTCACACCGCCCACAAGGAAAGCCAGCAGAAGGATAAATTCACTGCCCCATACTATCCACAAGATCGTGCCGTTTACAAGCGAGCCGTTATCTTTTGATGAATGTGATGACTTGTAAGACCAGCGACCCTCCTTGTTGATAGACTTTATATCATTCCAAAGGTCGGACGGGTGTGCGATTATGTCAAAAAGGCCTGTCTTGTCATACTTCCTGAAATCGTAGGTGTAGTCATATGCGTTCATGGTGTATGACTTTTCAAGACTTTTCTTGGCTGAGTTTTCGTCCTTGCCGAGAAGCTTGTCAAGCTCGAAAAACTGCCATACAGACTTTTTCTGCATCGTGGCAATGTCCTTGTCTGAGAAATCGCCTGTTGAATCGTTGCTGAAAAGATCATATGCCTTGGTCTGGTGATAAAAGTCATAATAATCACCGAAACCGTCTGTGTTTTCATCAAAAAGCATATTCAGCTCGTCATAATAATCATAGGCTGTGTATTCTTCCATAAGCTCATAGCCATATTTTTTCAGATCGTTGTAATCATACAGCGCCCATTTAAAATATGAGGCTAATAAAAAGCCCACCACTGCACAGGCAACTGCCACAACTGTGTTTCGCATTTTGAATGCTCTGACTATCTTTCCTCCCACAAAGCCAAGTGCGCATGACACCGCTATCGCAGCGATAACATTGAGATAGATGATAGTGCACCAGCCCTCAAAAAGCAGATAGAGCCAGAAAAGCAGTCCGCCGCATACTGCCGTTGCAAGCACCATGAGCACTGCTCCAACTGGGCTGAATTTGCCCGACTCTTTGTAATGTTTGTGTTCTCCCATTTAAAATACCCCCTTATATACTTCAGGCATAAGCCATGAAGAAATTATATCACAAATTTAAAGATTTTTCAATAGTTTTGCTGAATTTATGCAGGCATAAAGAGAAATTTTTGTGGAAAACTATTTGCAATTATGAAAGGAGCGAATTTAGATGATAGAAAAGGATACAATAAAGCTTCTCAGGGAGTGCGATGCAGGAATAAAAATGGGCGTGCAGTCTATTGAGGATTCGCTGAAATACACTTCAAACGGAGAGCTAAAGCGAACGTTAGAGAAAAATCTTGCAGGGCATGTGGAGATACAAGAGAAGCTTCAGGGACTTTTAAATTCATATCATGACAGCGGAAAAGAGCCGCCTGCTATGGCAAAGGGCATGGCATGGCTTAAAACCAATTTCAAGCTTGCGGCAGAGAGCAGTGACGACGCTGTGGCAGATTTTATAACAGACGGCTGTAATATGGGCGTGAAGTCCCTGTCTGGTTATCTCAACAATTATAAGGCGGCAGACGAGAAGTCCAAGAACATTGCCAAGGAGCTTATATGTCTTGAGGAACGCCTTTCTGTAGACATGAGAGGATATCTCTCTGCAAAATAGGCATGAAAATGGCAGCCGTGGAGTTTTTCCTACACGGCTGCCTTGATCTTATTTAGATACAACGCAGTTTTTGCCCTGATTTTTGCCCTTGTATAGCAGCTTATCCACTTTTGAGATACCTTCGTCATAGTTTTCGTTCGGAGTCACTGAGTAAACTCCAAAAGTCATGGATATATTGAAACTTCGAGAATTTTCCTTAAATGTACACTCATGTATTTTCTGGCAAATGCTCTTTGCTATCTTCTCACAGCTTTCTGTGTCTGTATTTGGCACAACGAATAGTATTTCCTCACCGCCCCAACGGCACACATAGCCCTCGCTAGGCACGTTTCCAGCTATAACATCTGATACCGCTCTAAGTACCTTGTCACCGACTTCGTGACCATATGTATCATTAACGTGCTTGAAATCATCAATATCGCCCAAACACATAGAATATACGCTGTTTGTCCTGCGGCTGTTGCTTTCTATCTTTTTGATAAAATCTATCATGGCACGGCGGTTGAAAAGCTGGGTGAGTGGGTCGATAGTAGCGAGCTTTTGAAGCTTTTCGTTCTGTGCTTTTGCTTCACGCTTGTTATGCTCATTTGTGAAAATGTATATGGAAGATACATAGATAATTATAATAAAGCTGCATAGAGTATTGTAAATGTATAAGATATTCTCTCTGTTGGTATCAAAGCTGTAAGGTGCGACCCTGTTTGTAACTATGATACGCATGACTATGAACACAACAACATCAAAGGACGAAAGTATATATGGTATCGCTTTCCTGTTTTGCGCAATGAAAAATGGAATAGGTATTATACACAGCATTATCTGCGTAAATCCTGCTGACCAGCCTATGTAATAAACACCCATGCAGGCGTGTACTATTATCTCGCCAAGCACAAGGTAAGTAAATGATATTTTGCCTATCTTCTTAAAATGAAGCAGGAAATACATCACTGCATAGAATGCTACGCTGAAATAGTTATAATATACCATTTGGTATACTCCGAACCGATAAAACAGCACAAGATATATTATATGACCTAACAGCAGTATGATATCACCATAGCGATATATTTCCTCTGCGGTGAACATTCCCGCAAAGAGGTTTATTTCTTTTTTTATTTTCATACATTTGTTTCTTTCTTTGATATTTGGTTTGATATTATAAACAAAATCACTTTACTTTAACAGATATATTATATACTATTTTAGATGTTTTTGCAAGACTAAATTTGTACAAATTATCATGATGAATTTTGTAGGTGCTAGCCTAAAAAGTGCGAAAAATGGCACTTTTTTGTTGCTTTTCATAGAGCGCATAAATCATATTATATTGATATGAACAATGTGAAAAAATATAGTGAAAAAAATATTGCCGGCAAGCCATGGTGTAGGTTTGTCAATCATATTGGACACTATTATTAAGAAATTCGATAGGCGAAAACCAT
>OCPQ01000452.1_pt1 | contig 27913 bp, 29 predicted proteins | sample 1538251 | NCBI WGS metagenome assembly OCPQ01 (sample SAMEA2580249, study PRJEB22360) | human gut metagenome | biome: human gut; feature: human-associated habitat; material: faeces | place: Denmark | collected 2008/2010 | reverse complement strand
CTCACTACTTCTTCTTTGCTGTTAAAATCACAGGCAATAATGACATCTCTTCCCATAAGTTCTCCTTTTTCTATTCTCTGTATTTATTCTTTTTACAGTGACCGTTATGTATCACCTCATCAAAGAATACTACATCCAAATTTAATTGTAAACATAATTACCTGCAAAAACATTCATTTTTTTCTAGACAATTGCATTTAATTATGCTAATATAACAAAGTACGGTTTTGGTCGTACAACTGAATATATCGGAATGTGGCTCAGCTTGGTAGAGCGCTTCGTTCGGGACGAAGAGGTCGCGTGTTCGAATCACGTCATTCCGACTGACTTTTAAAAAACCTGCAAGCCTTGTGAATCAAGGTTTGCAGGTTTTTTGTGTGTCGTATTTTATACGTATATTATACTGTCTCACTCCATTGCCTGTATTCATCCAGTCTCTTGATATAACCTGAAAATTCCGGAACAGTAAAATCCAGTTCTTTATATCTGACCGGATAAATAATTCCCTTATTAATTAATTGTGCCCGTGTAGTTGAAATTGAATTGACATTCTTATGCAAATTCTTTGCAACATTCGAAATTGTACAAGGCAACTCCCCACATCTTACCATTGCAAAAATAAACTTTTTATCGCTCTCTGCACATCTCTCATATCGTGACCGGAAAAAACCTGTATCCAGCCTGTCAAAAAATTCACCTATACACTTCTCCACATGTTCTGCCCGAATTGTTGTCTCGTCTGTCCTCTTATATATGATCTGACATAACTGCTGTATAAAAAAAGGATATCCTTTTGTAACTGCAACAATTTTCTCGATCGCATCCTCAGAATATGTGACATTTAACTGTCTTACCGGTTCCTCAATTGCTTTCTTTGACTGCTCATATGACAATGATCCAATCTCTTTATATAAAAATAATCTTTCTGAATACGATTTTTCATTTGACAACATCTTATATATCTTTGGCAATCCGGCTCCTATGATCATAACTGGATAACCAAGCTGATTTGTGCGATGTAAAGCAGCGATCAATGCCCCTAATTCATTTTGTTTCATGTACTGTATCTCATCAACAAAAAAACAGATTGGTATTTCACTCTTATATGCGGTTTCACCAATTGTAGTGAATACTTCTGTCAAACTTTGTGTCAAATTATTCGACATATATAGTTCTTTCTCCTGCAAGGAAACAGAAAATGTACTTTCATTGGGATTAAATGAAATAACAAGAGATTTAATTGCATCCAATGGCTTCTGCACTAAATGTTTAAATCTCTCTTTTGTGCTCACTTTACGCAAAAATGCCTGTGAACATTCTGCCAGCTGTGAAATAAAATCGTTTCGTTCCTCTACTTCAATATGCCTGCAAAATATATCTTTGTCTTCTGCTATCGTCTGTAATTTATTAATAAGAACTGTTTTTCCTACTCCACGTAATCCACTAAAAATAAGGGATTGCATTGGAATATTCAGCTTTAATGCTTCAAACATCTCTTCGACACTTTTGATGTCTTCATCTCTTCCTGCAATATACATCGGCATTAATCCGGCACCCGGTCTATATGGATTTATCTTTACCATCTCCATCACCTCCAGTTAAATTCTATCGCTCTGTAACACTCATGTCAATTATTTTGCGCTTTCTACTGCAAATATTATCCGATATGTACCTATAAATTTTTAAATACTTATATACCATTTTCTTACCATACTCATAAAATTTAACAAAAAATTCATAATATAAAAGCAATTTCCGGCTGTTTTGCTGCTGGCTATATGCTATAATAATCGGACAAGCGAAAAAGGAGATGACACTATGAAGAATATAGAATTGTCAGCCTGCGAAGAAATGATAATGACAATTATCTGGAACAATGAGGCTGAATTAGATTTAGCAGCAGTCATGACTCAGACAAACGAGCGCTATCATACTGCCTGGAAACCACAGACAGTATCTACTTTTCTTGCAAGAGCTAAGAAAAAAGGCTTTCTGGCTTCTTATCAGAAAGGACGTTACTCTTACTATCAACCACTTGTGAGCAAAGAGGAATACCGCAAAATGAAGCTTCTCGCCCTGTTGACCAAGTTCTATGATAACGATAAGGAAGCTATGAAGAAAGATATAATGGCATGAAAAAAACAGTTCTAATTACCGGTGCGTCACGTGGTATCGGACGTGCAATCGCTGTTGCTTTTGCAAAAGCAGGTTATAACCTTGTCATCACCTGCTCCAAAAGTGAAACAGAACTTTTACATTTAAAAAACGATCTGGAAAGAGACTATTCCGTAGATGTCCTTGCAAGTATTGGTGACATCTCTGATTTCGAATATGTGACACAGCTTTTTTCACATATTGAGCAGCGTTTTCACGGTGTCGATGTGTTAGTCAACAATGCCGGGATCTCTTATGTCGGTCTGCTAACTGACATGACGATCGATGAATGGAATCATATTCTGGGTGTGAATCTCACTTCCGTATTTTCCACCTGTAAACTGGCGATTCCTCATATGCTTTCCAGAAAATCCGGAAAAATCATTAATATTTCCTCTGTCTGGGGAAATGTTGGAGCATCCTGTGAAGTAGCCTATTCCGCCTGCAAGGGAGGAATGAATTCTTTTACCAGAGGTCTTGCCAAGGAACTTGCACCAAGCAATATCCAGGTAAACGCCATTGCATGCGGCTGCATCGACACACAGATGAATGCATGCTTTTCCGAAGAAGAACGTGCTGCATTAACAGATGAAATTCCAGCCGGAAGATTCGGAATGCCGGAGGAGGTTGCCTCCCTTGTTCTGACGCTTGCCGAAGGAAATGAATATCTGACAGGTCAAATCATAACATTAGACGGTGGCTGGATTTAGCCATCGTCTTTTTCTTAGATTTTAAGAATAAATTCAGAAAATCGGTACTTTCCAATATTTACCAGTCAAGTGAGCTAAAATCCTTTTAATTTAACGAAAAGGAGCTCTCACTAATGAAAATTCAAGAAGAACGTGTACTCTTATTAATGGAGGAAAACGGAATCACACAGCGAAAAATGGCACAGGATCTCGCCATTTCCCCAACCACACTAAATGGCTATCTGCATGGAAAATATCTTCATGTTCCGGATGATGTGATACGCGAAATTGCTGACTATCTGCAGGTTTCCGTCGACTATATAACAGACCGGTCGGCACTGCTTCAGATTGGGAACGGGATCCACGACAAAGAGGAAGCGGTGGTTTTTGATAATTATCGTCATCTGCGTCCTTCTGACAAAAAAATCGCAGCCGACCTTATCAGCCAGCTGCTTAAAAATAATTATGAGGATTCCAGCAAAGCATAATCCTGTTTACTAGCTTTCCTCTGCCGTCAGGATTATAACTGTTCTCGGCGGAACTTTTAATGATTTTTTATAATAAAACTCTGTCTGTTCTTCCACATTTTTTCCATCTTCATATGGAAGAAATGTGTTCACACAGACTTTCCACTGCATTCCCATCGGAAGCTCCGGAAGCTGCATGATCAGTGTTTCCCAATATGCATTCATGCAGTAGAACACAATATCATCACGGATATCATTCTCATCTCTCCCTGCATACATAATACCGATCAGCCGGCTGTTATTATCTGTACCGCCATTCCATGGGAAACCATTGTGGATACTGATCTCCGGCAGTTTACATGCCGCCGGTTTTGTAGTCTTACGCAGGATCGCATTATCTTTCCGCAAGCGGATCATATAGCGGAAGAAATCGTGGATTTCTTTGTATTCTTCCAGTCGGTTCCAATCCAGCCAAGATGTGATATTATCCTGACAGTAAGAGTTGTTATTTCCAAACTGTGTATTGCAGAATTCATCTCCTGCAAAAAACATCGCCGGTCCGCGGCTGCACATCAATGTTGCGAATGCATTTTTTACCATACGGCGGCGCAACCCTTCGATTTCCGGATCGTCTGTTGCACCTTCCGCCCCACAGTTCCAACTGTTTCCATTGTTATCACCGTCTGTATTTCCCCAGCCGTTTTTCTCGTTGTGCTTCATATTATAGGAATACAGATCATATAAGGTAAATCCATCGTGGCACGTCAGGAAATTCACGGATGCACTGATTCCTCGATGTGCCGGATCGTACAAGTCTCGTGATCCGGTAATTCGCGTGATCGCGGTTCCAGCCATCCCACCATCGCCCTTTAAGAAGCGGCGCATGTCATCACGGTATCTTCCATTCCACTCTGCCCAACGGCTCCAGGATGGGAAACTGCCCACCTGATATAAACCACCGGCATCCCATGCCTCGGCGATCAGCTTTGCTTTTGCGAGAATCGGATCGCATGCAAGTCCCTGTAAAATAGGTGGATTTTCCATCGGTGCACCATTCTGGTCTCTGCTTAAAATAGATGCAAGGTCAAACCTGAATCCATCCACCCTGTAATTGATGACCCAGTATCTCAGACAGTCAATGATAAATTTACGCACGATCGGATGGTTACAGTTCATGACATTTCCACATCCACTAAAGTTGTAGTAATATCCATCCGGTGTCAGCATATAGTAGATATTATTGTCAATTCCTTTAAAGGAAAAACATGGTCCCTTCTCATTTCCCTCCGCTGTATGGTTAAATACAACGTCCAAAATAACCTCTATTCCATTTTCCTTCAGTTCATAGATCAGATTCTTTAACTCATCACCCTCATGATTGTGTTCCACCACTGAAGTATAACTTGTGTTGGGTGCAAAAAAACAGACTGTGTTGTATCCCCAGTAATTATACAGACGTTCTCCGTCCACCACACGGGTATCTTCCATCTCATCAAACTCAAAAACAGGCATCAGCTCCACTGCATTGATCCCGAGATCTTTCAGATAAGGGATCTTTTCCCTCAAGCCCTCAAAAGTACCTGGTGCTTTCACGCCGGAGGATGCATCTCTTGTGAAACCACGCACATGCATTTCATAAATGACCAGATCTTCAAACGGATGATTCAGAAAACAGCTCTTTTCCCAATCAAAATTATTTTCCACTACCCGGGCATGGTATACAAAGTCTTTTCCACCTTCCGGGCGCTCTCCCCAGTGTCTCTGCCCTGTCACTGCCCGGGCGTATGGGTCAAGCAGGATGTTGTCTTTATGAAACCGCAGTCCTTTTTTTTCATCATATGGTCCATCCAGCTGGAACGCATATTCAAACTCTTCGATATTTAACCCAAATACCAGCATGGAATATGTGCTTCCAATACAGTAAGTTTCCGGATAACGTATTTTTGCAAATGGCTCCTGTTCTTTCGGGCGGAACAATAACAGTGTACATCCGGTCGCCCCCATGGAATGGATGGTAAAACTGACTCCATTTGCCGCCTGCGCCGCACCATTCCTGTCATAAAATCCAGGCCGTACTTTATATCCTGAAATCTCATCCAATGGCTGAAGTTTATCACCCCTGTGTGGTTTATGATCAAAGTTCATCTGTTTTCACCTCATTTTCTTCTGCTCTATGGTAACGCATTCTGACACTCTGCATGCTTCACAGCATGCATCGCTTTTAATTATATTCTTATTATACTCGAAATACTTGATTTTACAATTTTTGTATACTACATTATATTTAAAATAGTCAAAAAGGAGCATGGTTTTCCATAAAACACATGGAATGAACCAACCATTATTTTCAATGCGCACTTTATATGTATCCAGAACCCCCGCAGACTCTTCTGTCTATCCGACCATCAGCGCGGCACTTGATGCCATTCCGATGGATCTTAATGAACCGGCCTGCATTTATCTTGCACCCGGCATTTACCATGAAAAAATAACTATCAATAAACCATATCTGACGATCCTCGGCACTGGCAAGTCAAATAAAGATGTCGTCCTGACTTATGATGATTACGCCCTTGCTCCCATGGCTGATATTGGAAAACTTGGAACTTTCCGCTCCTACTCTGTTTTCATTGATACGCATGACGTCACACTGCAAAATCTCACAATTGAAAATGCATCGGGCGATTCTCTCACACACGGACAGGCAATCGCGCTCTATGCCGATGGTGACCGGCTTGTGATTGATTCCTGCCGTCTGATTGGACATCAGGATACCCTTTTCACCGGACCGCTTCCGCCAAAAGAGATCGAGCCTGACGGTTTTATCGGTCCAAAACAATTTGCCCCAAGGATCAACGGCAGACAATATTATAAGAACTGTTATATCTGTGGCGACATTGATTTTATTTTTGGAAGTGCCACTGCTTATTTTGAAAGCTGCGTGATAGAATCCCTGTGTCGTACTACAAATGCAAATGGCATTCAGGGCTACATTACTGCCGCCTCCACACCGGAAAGTCAGGAATACGGATATGTATTTTCCAACTGTAAACTTATCTCAAAGGACTGCCCGCCTAATTCTGTCTATCTCGGAAGACCATGGCGCAATTATGCTAAAACCGTTTTTCTTGAATGTGCATTGGGAAATCATATTCATGAATGCGGTTTTCATGACTGGAAGAAAGAGGATGCACGAAATACGGTTTTGTACGCAGAATATAGAAATTACCCCGCATCCAGCGCAGACACAACATCCAATAACCGTTCCCTAAACGATGATATCCACTGTATTGACGGCAGATGCATACCTTATCCACACCGGGCAGAATATGTCTGTGAATTAGATGCCGTACAGGCAGAACATTTTTCCAAAAAGAATGTGCTTTCCGGGGCAGATCACTGGAATCCATGACGTTCTCACAGATGGTTACAGTTCGCTCGTGCCTCGTTCCAGTAACCACAGATGTGGAGAGCTTTGGAACAGCTTGCAGATTATCATTGTTTTCTTTTCAGAAAAATGGTAATATAAAGTTAATATTTCACTGGTGTGTTACCAGCAATCACAAATGCAGATGAAAAAGAACTATACTTGTCAATAACTTGAGGAGGGTATCATACATGGAAGAAAAGATTTATAAAACAATGAGTTCCACAGGTGCTGCAAATCTTGCAATCGGGATCTGCGTTCTTGTTGGCGGAATTGTTTCCGGAATCCTTTTGATCGTAAACGGTGCAAGATTATTAAAACACAAAGGAAAAATTATGTTTTAATGGTATCTTTCCAAAAAGGAGAGAATGTATCCCTTTAAAGGGACACTTTCTCTCCTTTTTTCTTGCAATAAGTCAGCCTATTTTACGAATTCCTCAATCACACAGGAATGTTCCTTTGTCTTCACATCATAATTAATCCCGACAAGCAACAGATTTCCCAGATAATCTTCCAGACTTTGGCAGTATTCTTTCTCTTTGATCTGGCTGATCGCACCGGCTGCGCTCTTATCCCATTTTAATTCGACCACAAGTGCCGGTTTCTCCAGGTATTTTTTTCTTGGAATATATACCATATCTGCGAATCCTTTTCCCCCTGCCAGTTCACGATGCACAGTATAAAAATTTCTTGCAGCGTATAATGCCAGCGAGATTGTATAGCTTAATGCATTTTCGTCATTATACTGAATATGTGACGTCTCAAAATGAGCCTGTCTGATTCCTTCTGCAACCTGTTCCGGTCTTCTCTGCCAGATGGCATTCAATATGTCTGCGGAATTTTTCAGTGCCTGTGATACTTCTCCCCAGTCAGACACAGACACCGCATTCACATACTCACTTCTTATTTCATTATTTGGAATAAACACACATTTTTCATTCGAGTCATACCCCAGATAGCCTAGATGGATCAACAGTGTCAGGACATCATCCTCGGTGCGGAAAGTCGTCATATCGTTTGTAAAACTGCCCGTATTCACCGGTACTTTTTCCCCGGCGATCATGCTTAACACATCATCTTTCAGTCCGTCAAAGTTCATATCAATGTAAAACTGTAACGCTTCAAATGTTTCTGTCTGATTCCAGTAATTTTCTATTTTTTCAAAACGCATACAGTTCACAACCGATCTCGGACTGTAAATGGATTTCTCTTTTTCAAAGGAATAACCATCATACCAGCTTTTCACCTCTGACATGTCTGCTTTATATTGTCTGCACAATGCTTCTACTTCTGTTTCCGTGAATCCCACATAAGATGCAAGTGGTCCGGGACTGATCATGGAAAATTCATCAAACATATTTAACGCAGAATGCGTCCCATACTTTTTGATTGGCAGAATTCCTGTCATATACGCAAGGTGAATGTATCCTTTATCTTTTAGCAGATCTCTCAGAAAATCAAGGTATTTCTCCTGCGCTTCTTTGTCCTGCTTGTATTCCCTGAAAATACAGTCCCATTCATCAATAATCACTACGAACGGAATCTTCTTCTCTCTGTAAATATCCTGCATGGATTCCACAAGGTCTGTATCGTCAAAATAATCCACATCCGGATGCTCTGCTTTCAGTTCCCGGATCACCAGCTTTTTGATCCGGTCGATCAGCTTGTCAACATCACCGGTTCTGCTTAAGAATTCCTGCATATTCAAAAAAATAGTATCGTACTGATTTAAATGCTTTTTAAATCCGCTCTCTTTTGAAATTTCCAATCCTTCAAACAGTTTTTCCGAATCACATTCTCTGCTATAATATGCGGACAACATGTTAGCTGCCATTGATTTTCCAAAACGTCTCGGTCTGCTGACACAGATGTATCTCTGCATTGTGTTGATCACATGGTTACAATACCCGATCAAACCTGTTTTATCCACATAGATTTCGGAATGAACCATCTTATAGAACATGTCATTTCCCGGATTCAGATAATTTCCCATGAAGTCCTCCTGCTTTTCTATTATCGGCTGACGTTCACTATATGTTCCCCGTCACTGCCTGCCCGGCATTGCCTGTCATATTTTCGTTGCTTATTATGTTTATTGTAACGCTTTTGTAAGAAATACAAAAGAGCTTTTAAAATTTCTTTTTCGCATAAATAAGCATATAGATAACTCCAACAACCCAGAACAGAATCGCCATCACTGCGCCTTCCTGACCAATCGCATCCAGATCAAACCGATTACCCAGAAGCAAGATTCCTGCGACAATAGCTCCCCACACAATGCCGCTCTCTGCCTCTTTGATATTTTTCCACAATATTCTTTACGATTTCTTCCTGATCCCATTCACGATCGCAAAAAACGCCGGGAATAATACACCGACTACCGGCCAGATGATCCATGTTCTGTCCCAGTCATTAGTTGTAAAGCTCCATGCAAGATAGATGGCTGTGGCGATCAGCCAGTAAACCATTACCGGGCCAGACATCTTTTTGTTTTCATGTTTTTTCTGTCTGGTGTAATCTTCTTCCTCCAGAAGCTGGTTCATCGCATTCATTTTGGCTGCACTTCTCACAATGAAATAGGTTCCGATTGCAACAAGTGCTAGAAGCATACATACCGCTGAAACCATATAAAAATCACTTTCAGATACCGCAAGTGTTCCAAATAAAGGAATCACAGAGCATATGCAGCATGCAATTCCGATGACAAGCTGAGTCACATACATACTGTGATAAGCATCTCTTTTTTCCTTCACCATGCCGCTTACTCCATAGGCAGTCTCTATGTCTTCCTTTTCCATAAATTCATATTTCTTTGTTTTCATACCACAAAGAATAAAAATCGTTACTGCAATTGCAATTAAAACAATCAAAACACAGATTCCTATTCCAGCCGCTACATTTTCACTGATATGATAATCTGGCATCTCACTCATTGCTCCAAGCATTAATAAGACAATTGGAGATAAAATGCACAGCATCGTAGCAAAGGCTGTTTTTCCTGCCGACCAGTCAATGATCTGCAAATATTCATTTGCCATTTCCATTGTAACTTTATGTACGCTCCTGTCGCTCTCGCTTTCATTTTCCTGCATCTGTGACGGCGCGTATTCTTCCTCTTCCAGTTCATCTTTGATCAGGTAATCTGTGGTCACTCCAAAAATCTCGCTGAGTTTTAAAATCTTATCCAGATCAGGGATAGACTGCGCACCTTCGTATTTTGAAATCGACTGGCGCGTCACTCCGAGTTTTTCTGCAAGCTCCTCCTGTGACCATCCGTTCTTTTTTCTCAGGTTGATAATTTTTTCTGCTAAGATCATAACTTCCTCCATTTTTTCGTCTTTTCTTTTTCCGGACAATTGCTTTTCGCTTTCAGTTCTCTTTTTCGTGTCCTCGAAAAATTTCTCTGTGTTGTGCCAAGATTGAGCGTCTGTCCATAAGAAAAAACTATCATTTTTTACCATTACACACCAGAAAGCCGCCTCGTCAATTTGTCAACCGATGGTTGCGATGCGCTTGTTTGCGGTATTTTATAGCAAAAAGAGAATCATTTTCAGATTTAACAAAAAATTAACTTAAAAGTAATTTACTTCAAAGTTAATTACGTCATATGTAGTTTGCTAAACGTATTATATCAACCCATAGTCTCCCAGGCACCGTTTCAACCCATCCATCACACCACTGAACACGACTCCATGCTCCGCTGCCTTGCCACAGTCCATCCAAAGATTATGCACCGCAGAACCTTCTTGTACTTGCTGCCTGCTTCCGGTGATACGCAAAAATTCTTTGGTGATCTCATACATAGACTGAGTTGTCTCGCTTCCAAAATTATAAACACCACCCGGAAGCTTTATCACACGTTCCATATTCTCGCACACCTCACGCAGATAAGTGATCCCGCGGTACTGCTTTCCAAAGATAAGCGTCTCTTCTGCATTAAGGACATTCAATAAATAATTGCCTCTCGGTGAAATATAATCATACATCCATTCCGCCCGCAGCATCACAGAATCCGGCTGTCTGTCCAATACCCGCTGTTCCATTTCCAGTTTATGCGCTCCGTAGATATTCGCAGGCTTCGCCTCATCTTCCCGATATGGTCCGTCACTCTCGCAGCCACGGTACACCTGATCAGAACTGAAACAGATCAGCTTTCTTCCGTCTGATGCGTTTGCCAGATAAACCGGAAGAAGTACATTTGCATGATAGGAAGCCTCCGGGGTTTTCTCGCAAGTTCCCACATCCGAGATTGCGGCAGTGTGGATGATCACATCTGCTTCGCTCTCCTCCACGATCTGCCTGATCTGTTTTTCGTTCATTCCCTGAATGGACGGTGCGGCAATTGCTCCTTCTAACTCTTTCATCAGGCGTGTGCCCACAAAGCCGTGTGCTCCGGTAACTAATATTTTCATTTTGTTTTCCTCCTCATTCTTTTTAATGCATCTTCAACTCAAAGTCTTGATTTTCCTCCTCACATAATATCACTCATCGCCCTGTGCAAAATATGCATCGCAGAACCCATTCCATTTTTCTTCATACTCATCATGTTCTAATTTCGTCAGATCATATGGTGTGTAAATATTTCTTTTTTGTGCTTCTGTCACAAAATATTCCAGATAATCTGCCTCTTCCGCTGACCAGAAAGCCAGCACCGTATCCAACCCTTTCTCTACCGCAACCGCCATCCCCGTGTGTCGTTCGTTATTCTGCTTACATAAAAAAATCCTCATGTGTCATATATCAACGATAACACATAAGGATTTCCTCTTCAAATTATTTATTTCAGGGAGATTTATGAAAAAAGTTTTGCATCACCAATGATGGTGTATCAGATTTTATCGGCACTATGCATACCATCTTTCTAGCAGATTCCCAGATAACTTCCCAGTTTCTCAAACTCTTCCGGATTAATGCAGTTCGGTATTTCCACATCTGCAATCTTTTCCCTGCACTCCTCATAATCCATCCAGCAGACTTCTGCGACTTCCGACTCTTGCAGTTTCAGTTTACCAATATCCACCGGCTGTCTGTATACAAAATTATTACTGAACTCATTATCCCGGAATATTTTTCCAGAAAAAGTTGTCTCAAACTTCACGAGTGTTGTTCCGAATAGTTCCAGCTGCTCCGGCTGTGCAGACAATCCCAGTTCCTCCTCAAACTCCCGCAGTGCACTCTCCATGACCCCATCTCCGGCACTGATATGCCCGGCAGAAGAGATATCATAGCAGCCGGGGTACGAATCCTTGTTATCGCTCCGCTTCTGAAGCAGTACATCATATCCACTCTTATCATTTTCCCGCACGATCCAGATATGAACAGTTCCGTGCAGTGCGCCTTCACGATGTGCCACACCGCGTTCTTTTACTACGCCTGTTTTACTTCCATCCTCATTTAAAATATCGAAAAGCTCCAACTCTTTTGCATCCAGAACTGCCTGCTCCAGAATATCCTGCTTATTGTATACAAGCTTTAAAGAAAAGAACTCCTTCTGCTCCTCTAACAGACGGAAGAAAATCCGGTCGCCTTCCCAGAGATTCAATTCCGGAATCCGGTCTTTTTCTACCCATTCCAGCACACCTTCGTTGCAGTCGATTGGTGTTCCCTCGAATCCATCTGCTGTAAAAAGTGACATGTATTCTACGGTATCTTCCCCCAGAACAAAAGTTATAATACCACGATATTGCCATGAAGTCAGGGTATAACCGGTTTCCTCCCGGACTTCCCTTAACATACATTCCTCCGGACTTTCTCCCCACTCAAATTTTCCACCGACACCGATCCATTTGTCATGATTGATGTCATTTTCCTTTTTGATGCGGTGAAGCATCAGATACTTGTTATCTTTTTCAATATAACATAAGGTTGTCAATTTATTCATTTGTGAAAATACCCCTGTCTTTTTTCTTTTGGTTTTAGCTTATCACTAAACCAGAGGATATTGCAACCTATAACCCATACCCCCGCAGTGCACGCTCATTGCTTACGCATAGTATTTCGCCTGCGCACTCCAGAGTTCGTAATATTTGCAGTTCGTCTGCTCCACGAGCTCCTCGTGTGTTCCCTGCTGCACGATCCTGCCCTGGTCAAAGACGACAATCTCATCACAAAACCTGCAGGAAGAAAGCCTATGACTGATGTAAACCGCTGTCCGGTCGCCAACAATCTCATTGAAGCTGCTATACACCTCTGCTTCCGCGATCGGGTCTAAGGCGGCAGTCGGTTCATCTAAGATCAGGAATGCCGCGTTCTGGTACAGTGCCCTTGCAAGTGCGATCTTCTGTTCCTCGCCACCGGAGATGTTCACTCCGTCAGCATCACAATCCTTGTAAAGCCAGGTGTCCAACCCCTTTTTCATCCGGTCGGAATGTACATCAAAGCCAGCAAGCTTCAAGCATTCCTGCACCTTGTCTGCATCATACTCTGTAGATGCCGCCACATTCTGACCTAGTGGAAGGGCAAATAGTTTAAAATCCTGAAAGACAACCGAGAATACAGACATATATTCCTTATACTTGTATTTCTTAATGTTGATTCCATTTAACAGGATCTCGCCTTCTGTCGGATCGTAAAGACGGCACAAAAGCTTGATAAACGTTGATTTTCCAGAACCGTTCTCCCCGACGATCGCTAATTTTTCCCCGATACGGAATTTCAGATTGACATGGTCTAACACTTTTCTGTCTGTGCCTGGATAGCAGAAGCTGACATCCTTAAATTCCACTTCGTACTGACAGTCATTTCTTTTTTCCACGGTAAGGCTTCCCTGATACATATCATTCGGTGTATCCAGAAAATCAAAGGTTTTCTTTAAAAATTCCCAGTTTGTATTCACTTCACCAATTGCACCCAAAAATTCCTCCAGATTATGGCTTAAAGCCGTCACCGCACTGATATACTGTGTCACAGCACCGATTCCAAATGCACCTCCGTATGCCTTTAAGCAGACAAGCAGATACACCAGACCACTGCAGAGCCGTTCTGTCATATTTGCAGCCGCTGCTAGAACTCCTACTTTTCCTTTTTCCAGACGATCCATCTCGGTTCCGATTCCCCAGACTTTATTTTTCTTATAAAGTTCCATAGCAGCCGGGATCTGCTCATAAACACGGATATCCTGCTCCCGTTCCCGTTCTCCTGCCATACCTGCCATGAAACTCCAAACACGATTTCCAAAAGTTGCACGCTCTGAAAGCTCTGCAATCATGTTCTGTGCCCGTTCCACAATTCTCGATGCCAAAGTCGTAAATCCCAGTATTCCAGCAAGAAATACAATCGCAAAAAGAGGGCTGTTCATCCACAGAAACGCGCTTTTCACCGCTTTTGCCTGAAAAAAACTCACAGTGAGCATCAATGCTCCGGCAATACCGGCAATTGCCTGCAGCATCCTCTCCAGAGTAAAGACAACCATACACAGCCCAAATCTGCTCCACCGGTTAATCTGTTCAATCTGTAATACTTTATCCTGAATGACGGCATCATCCACTTTTTCAAAATCCAGTGACAACATTTTTTCACTCAAAATGTATCTTAATTTTTCTAACATGCGGTTCCGTTCTACTGTGTAACGGTTCTTAAAATAATGGTAAATCAGTCCCAACAAGCTCTCGATTCCGAGTAAGAGCAGTACCAGATTGCGTAGAACAACCGGATTTTTCGCTCCTGCCAGTTCCGTAATGATCTGTGCCGAAAAATAGATCCCGGCATAAGGAAGCACTGCACCGGTGATCACGTAGAAAATCAGCGCCACTAACATTCCCGGCGACTCTCTCCACCAGATTCCGATTGCCCTTTTATTCATCCCAATTGTCTCACGCACCGAATGCAGCATCTTCCATTCCTCCTTCCGTGTAATACCTGCTCTGCACCTCATACAGATGTGCATATTCTTTTCCTGCTTCCATGAGTTCCTCATGCGTTCCCATCTCCGCAATCCCACCTGCTCCGATTAAAATAATGCGGTCACAGAACCTTGTGGACGCAAGACGGTGCGACACATAAATAGAAGTGGAACCCTTTGTCAATTCATGATATCTCTCGTAGAGATCGCTCTCTGCGATCGGATCTAATGCCGCCGTCGGCTCATCCAGCACGATCACCGGAGCATTTCGGTAGAGTGCCCTTGCAAGCATGAGTCTCTGTGTCTCGCCTCCGGAAAGCTCGTATGCATCCAGATGAACCTTCCGCCCCAGTTTTGTCTCATATTTCTCTGACAGTCTTTCAATGTTTTCTTCCAGACCTGCATCCTTTACTGCCGCCTTCACGCGAGAAAAATCAATCTCATCCACGCACTGTGCCACATTTTCTGCGATTGTTCCCGGCAGAATGGAAAAATCCTGAAAGACTGCGGAAAATAGTCTGTAATACTCTTTTCGGTTATATTTTCGGATATCCTCGCCATTTAAGAGCACACACCCATCTGTCGGGTCAAAAAATCCACACAAAAGCTTCACCAGTGTTGATTTTCCAGCTCCATTTCTTCCCACAACCGCAAGCTTTTCCCCATTTTGTATCGTAAGATTTAAGTTGTGTAACGTATCCTCTGATGCCCCCGGATACCGGAAACTCACATTTTCCAATCGAAGCTCATACTGTCCTGCTGCATTCTTTGGAAGCGGCTCCCCATCTTCAAACCGGTACGGCTCCTCGTAGGAGATCAGTTCCATCACGTCAGAAATCCCAACACCTGACTGCCTGATCTGTGCCACATTTTCCATGATTCCCTGCACCCAGCTTGTAAAACCGCTCACCGCGGAAAAATATAAGATAAACTGTGGGGCATCCATATTTCCTGCAAGCACCTGTCCGATCAGATAGGCATACGCAACTCCATTCCTGATCAGTGCAGAAAAAATGTTCACACAATCTGCCATAAAATGATGGTTTCCCAATGCCCTTTCAAAATGCATGAATATCTCATAATTCTGCTTCATCGTTTTTAACAGCCATTCCTTCATATGAAGAATCCGGATATCTTTTGCAGAGACCGGACTCCACGCCTCACCTCTCAGATACCACATGCATTGCCGCGCATGGTCATTTTCTGCCCTGTTGTTCTGCAGCCATACCACAGACCTCTGTGCCGCCAGATAACTGACAACTGCTGCAAGGATTGTGACTGCCAGAATAAGCACATTCATCCTTTTCATGACAAACAGGTACGCAAGGAATCCCAAAATACAGAACACAAGCTGATTTAACTGTATCCATATAATCTCCGTTGCACTGCTGTTGCTGCTGGTTGCCTGGTTCGTGCGCTCTTTCTTTTCCTGAAAATCTTTTTTTCCAAGGTTACAGTAAGATGTTGCGCCAATTTTTTCCGTGATTGCTTTGCAAAGTGACATGCGGATTTCTATCTTTCCCTGATAGGTTGCATTGTTTATGTATTCTTTCAGTCCGGTAAGCAACAGGATTCCACTTGAAAAGAACAGGATAGTTGTTACTAACTCTTTCAATGCGATCTGCTCCTCAATATCGCGCAGTAATACCGGTGTCACGTATAATTCGAGCAGCTGTAATATAAGCGCCAAAATTGCGTCTACAACCAGCCATACCAGCCCAGCCGGAGCTTCTTTTACCGCCTGCCGGATCATGAACCGGATCGTTTGGATGACGCCGTATTCTGATTTGTGGTTATTCATTGTGGTTCCTCCGTGAATGTGAAATTTCTAACAGTCTTTACTATAGTACAAAGAAAAAAAGATGCATGTTTCAGGGACGAACTGCATCTTTTCTGGGACGAATTGTATTATTCCTGTGGCAGCAAAATCTCCGTTGTGAAAGCTCCGTCTTCACTGTTGCGGCTTAGATAGCCGCCATAGCGTTCCACAATATCATCGATACGGACAAGTCCGAATCCATGTCCCTGTCCTTTTGTGGTGTGGAATCTGCCACTGATTTTTTTCTGTTTTTTCGTTGCGGTAAAGTTGGTGAAAGACATGTAGAGCTGGGTATTTTTCATGTCCATGTAGATGCGGATCATGCGCTTCTCTTCCGGCAATTGCAGGCTCGCCTCAATCGCATTGTCGAAGAGGTTTCCAATGATAATGCAGAGATCCATCTCCGATGTTTTTAATGCGACCGGTACATGGGCATCCGCCACGACCGGAATATGTTTTGACTTTGCCAACGAGATCTTACTGTTTAAGATGGCATCGGTCATTTTGTTCCCAGTCTTGATCACGGTATCCACGGTGGACAGATCCTCGTCTAACTCATCAAGGTATTTACTGATCTGTTCCAAGTCACCGTCTTTCGCATAGCTTTTGAGTACCTGGATATGGTTTCTATAATCATGCCGCCAGCCACGGATCTGACGGTACATGTTCTCCACCTCCTGATAGTGAGTCTGAACTAACTCGCTCTGGTAGGCGGCTAATTGTCTGTTAATGTATTTGGATAGCAGGGACATTGTTTTTTATCTCCTCGGGCAGTTGTTCTTTTATTTCAATTTTTCACGTATCTTAAAAATATTTTATAAACGCCTCATTCAGCTTCTTATAGCTTCCTCTTGGAACCGGAAGTTTCTCCCCGGTGTTCAAAATCAGCTCCGTCTTGCCAATACGTCTCACATAATTGAGATTCACCAGATATGACCGCCCCACGCGGACAAATGCTTCATCCAGTTTTGCTTCCAGCTCTGACAAAGTGCCACGCACCTCGTAATCATTATCCGCATGGATGATATTATAATTCCGGTTTGATTCGATAAAACGGATCTCCTTGAGTGGAAGCCTAAGAACTTCTCCGCCACTTTCGACGAGAAGCACGGCATCCGCTGTCTTCAAACGCTCTACCGCCCGATCTAAAACACTGTCTATTTTCTCCTGCGACACGGGTTTTAACAGATAGTGAAGTGCCTCCACATCGTAACCTTCCTGAATGTACTCCATGTACCCAGTCACAAAGATGATCTGCATCTGGCGGTTGTGTTTGCGGATTTCCCTTGCAAGTGCGATACCGTCCATTTTCTCCATCTCGATATCAAGAAACAAAATCTGCGTCCTGTCATATGCCTGTTCAAATAAAAACTGTTCGCTGCTTGCATATTCCTGAATTTTTGTATGATGAAAAGTCTGGCGGAGCCATCCCTCCACCAGACTTTTGATATACGCTCTCTGTTTTTCCTCGTCGTCACAAATTGCTATTTGATATGTCATATTAGCAGATTTCCACAAGTTCGATCTTGAAATTCAATTCTTTTCCTGCCATCTCATGGTTTGCATCAAACGTAATAATTCCGGCTTCCTTTGCCACAACCGTAACCGGGAATGGCTGTCCCATCTCATTCTGAAGGTAAACCTGCTGTCCTTCTTCCAGTTCTTCTGCACCCGGCAGCTGGCTGATCTCCACATGAAAGATTGCATTTGGATCAGGCAGACCGTATGCTTCTTCCGGCATCAGGTGGATGTCTTTGATCTGTCCGATCTCCATATCTGCCACTGCACGGTCGAATCCTTTTATCATCATACCGGCTCCGCACACGAACTCTAATGGCTCACCGCGGTCATAAGATGAGTCGAATTTTGTTCCATCGTTAAAGGTTCCTGTATAGTGGACTTTTAATGTCTTTCCTACATTTGCTCCCTCGATCTTGCTGCGTTCTCCACAGCCGCATCCACAGCCTTCTCCGCTCTCTGTTCCTTCATGGGAACCGCATCCGCAACTGTGATTTTCCTCTGCATCATGATGTCCGCATCCATGTCCCTCTTCATGATCTCCACAGGTATGTCCCTCCCCATGGTGGTCACAGGTCTGTCCTGCATCTATAAGTTTTCCATTTAAGTAATCTTCGACTGCTTTGTCAGTATCTCCGGATGCACCTGAGCAAACTTCAATCCCCGCCTCTGTAAGGGCATTGATCGCACCGCCACCGATTCCTCCGCAAATCAACGCCTTCACGTTCCTGTCGGCAAGTACTCCGGCAAGTGCGCCATGTCCTACTCCGTTAGAACTGATCACCTCACTAGAGATCACTTTATTATCCTCTATTTCATACACTTTAAAATTCTCTGTTCTTCCAAAATGCTGAAAAACCTCTCCGTTATCATAAGTTACTGCAATTTTCATACTTTCTTTTCCCTTCTCTTTCTTAATTATAAATAACTGACAAGCCACTCTTTTTATTATAACGGATGCATCTGCTTCTGGCAACCTGCCAGCCTCACGCTTCCTGTCGGCGCTAAAATATCATTACTGTGGATCCATAGCTCGTTCCAATCATAAATTATCCTGCTTCAAAAAGTATTTTTTAATAGCCTGCTCCTTTAACTCTTCCCCGATCACAATGATCACTTCCTGCCCCTTCTCGATCGGGTTCATGGTAATTCCATTATGCGTTGCATTCAGCTGTATCCAGCTTCCATCCTCCTTCTGCAAAAAACCTTTTACACGGAATACCTCGCCGCATTCCCTGTCATTCATCAGTTTTCCCACAGTAGTCTTTAACTGTTCCTCCGTCATTTTCACATTCATAAAATAGACAGATTCAAACCCTTTTTTCTCTTCCATATCCAGTTTGCGGTAGCTCTCCATCTGATAGCCGCAGCTAATCAGCCGTTTGAAATCTTCTTCATTCAGATCCAGTGTGCTTTTGCGCAGCACCTCTTTGTCCACCCTGCGCGGACACTTTATCTGTTCCAATGCACGGTTTAGGTGTGCGACCGTGGTGTCTGCCTGCTCCGCTGACACTTCATCCGCATGACTTAAGATAATCTCTCCTGCATTCGCCACCTCCGAAGCCAGAATATATTCTGCCTCCTCAGATAAATGCTCTTCCAGATTTGCATCCACAATCGCAATCACATTTCCCACCTCATACCAGCAGTCTAACGGTTCTTCCCTCAGCGCATCAAAAAATTCGTCCACATCAAAAATACCGGATGGCTCTACTATGACACGGTCATAGCCACACATTCCCATTGCAATCAGTTTTGTCTTAAAACGTCTTCTGTGACAGTCCGCGTCACAGCCACCGGAAACCATTTCCAACTCGCAGTTGTCTCCCATCAGATCCTGTAACAGCATCATATCAACATTCACGGCTCCAAAATCGTTCTCAAGGATTCCGATGTTCTGTCCTTTGGCAATGAGATATTCTGCATATTTTTTCAAAAAGGTTGTTTTTCCAGCTCCTAAGAAGCCTGTGATTAAGTCTATTTTTACCATCGCTACCGCCTCTCTACTACCCATCAGGTTATTTTCTTTCAAAAATTTCTGTCAGAATTGCATTAAATACAGAATACACTATATAGTGGGACAGATTTTATTCCCTGCACCATACCGAAATTTCTTGCTGAAATTCTGATTGCGTATGCAGGCGCATATTTTTCCATGTAAACCATCATACTTTTTGCTTTTACATGATTTCCTGCTTTACATTCCACCGGAATTACATGATTTTCTTTTTGTATCAGAAAATCCACTTCTGCTGTATTATCTGATTCCCATATCGCTATAATATAGTTTAAATGCACTTAAATCCTGATATGCAACAACTGTATAAAATCCCTGTGTGCACTTCATGCATTTGTTCAAATTCCTGCATAGCCTCCTCATGAAGTGCATCCTCTAATGGTACATTACTATTATAATGTTCCCGGATGGTATCTGAAAGTATTTGTTTTCCCTTTGCCCACAACACCTCTTCCAAATCCATTGGATACATTGCCAACATTTGTACTTTTCCTACCGGGAATGAGTATTTTTCACGATTTACAGCTACTCTTAATAAACTTCCAGCTGCCATTACATGATACTCTGGTGCCTCTTCCGCAAAATATTTCAAAGATGTCAATGCTCTCTCACACATCTGTATTTCATCAAAAATGATAAGAGTTTCTTCCGGCACAATTTTTACTTGATAATATTTTTCCAACCTGTCTTGCCCCATAGATCAAAAGTGGCATGCGCCCCTTTGTCTGCTTTTTCCATTCACATAATTTATCCGTTATTTTTCATTTCATATATGCATCGCCCTTGCATTCGTGTGTTTTAGTATATTATATTACACTTTTCATATGAATAAATGTATTTTTTTACATTTAATACCGGTTGTGCACCTTCTCCGCAAAACATAAAACATCCTTAATCTCAACTTTCGTTCCATCATCCAGCACTGTGGTTCCACTCATCCGTCCAAACACCTGATGCTGGTCAGATACGATCAGTTTATAATCCAGACATGCGGATCTGTCCAGAAGCGGCATAAAATCCATCTCAAATCTTCCGTCACTGGAAGTGAATTTCCACGGCTTGCAATAATCATCCTCCGGGATCACAAAAGTCACATCATCGATTTTGTGTGCCACGCCGTCATAGAAGATCACGTTTTCCGAAGCTGCTTTCGTATTTCCGAATCCATAGCCGATATTAAACCCAAATGCATGTCCATCTACATCGCAGTTCCCGGAACCCCAGTACCAAGTGTTATCATATGTCCACACACCTCGTCCCCAGTCGAGCGTTCCGAAATGTTTTTCCGGATGAAATTCGTACCGCTTTCCATTATATTCTGCAAAACCTTCCGCGCGCATACAATTGATTTTCTGGTTATAATAGAATCTTCCTTTTTTGTCCCACGGTGTTGCGATAACCATCGTATCCATTTGGGGCTGCTGCAACCAGATGTCGCAGGAGAATGGCTTGCCCTGATAGAAGTTATCAAACTCACAGATAATATGACGTATTATAATATTTCTTCCTGTTTTTTCTTTTCCAGCTATTGATTTCCCTACTACACTTCTTTCTGATAGATTTTCAGGATTTTTTTCTAATACATATTTTAACCGCAAATTCTTCTTCTCATAAACAATATCGCCCTCTGAAGAATTTGTCGGCATTTGCAATTTTCCCATTGGAAATGCATCTAAGACTGTCTCTGTATGCTCCCACGGCTTCCCGGAAAAATCAAGCAGCGACACTGACTGTAACCCCACATACCCATCATCCGAAAGCGTAAATGCAACTGCACAGTCGTCTCCGACCACAAGATAGTAATCCCACTCTTTGATCAGAAACTTCGGTGCTTTGATCTGTGTTCTGGAATACTGCTGCAGCTGGCTCCTCGACCAGCCCGGCTCTGCGATATTGCCATTTGCATCTAATAACTGCTGCTTTGCTGTTACTTCGTGATTTCTTGCTGACATATGCATTCCCCCATTTCTACCAAAAATCCGTATGTGCTATATCTCAACCATAACACATAAGGATTTTCTCTTCAAGAAGTGTAAATATCATAATTTTTCGGCTGAAACCTTGGATTTTTCACTCCAATACCCGGTTCGAAACTCTTCTCACAAGCATCCCTGTCTTTAGCTTGCAAATCCATATAAAAATGGTTCTGCACCATATCCCGGTACTCATCTATCACCTGCTCATAGGACGCAGCCGCTCCGGCAACACTATCCGCCTGATTTTCTGCTAATCCCTGAATCCCATAAGTGGCAACAAGACAGTTTTTCACTTCATTATCATAAAGTGCTGGTTTAATATCCCACATTCCCCATGCTGCAAGTATCAGCCATCCTGCCGTGATTCCAACATTGAGCAATGTTAAAAATAGTTTAGTCATCTGCTTTCTCCCTGAAATCATCAATCATCTGTTGTATCTCATCCATTTCTTTTTTCGACAGCTTCTTTCCGGAAGCAAACGCTGCGATAAATGCCGGAAGGGAACCCTGAAATGTCTCTTCCACGAACTGTCCGCTCTTTGCAGCATAAAAGGCTTCCCTGGACACAATGGAAGTGACCACGCCGTCCTCATTTTTCATGATGCCTTTCTCACAGAGTTTGCGGAGCACCGTGTAGGTTGTGGATTTCTTCCACTCAAACTGCTCGCTGCACAGCTTCACTAATTCCCCGGAACTGACCGGTTCTCTCTCCCAGATCAGTTCTGCAAATTCTGTCTGGATTGCGCCCAATTCGTAATCTCCCATAGTTTTTCCCCCCTTATTTAAAATGGTCGGTTTATTTGTAACAGATCTTACTTTTGGGTTTATTCCGAATAAACCTTGTGGTTTTAGCCTATCCAAAATAAACCAGTCTGTCAAGTAGATTTCATTATTTTAATAGAAATAATATCTTTTGAAGCATTGTTCATCTTAAAATAAAAAAATGAATTAAAAAAAGACGGATTATAAGGTGTCACTTTCCAACACTTTATAATCCATCTTTCTATTACGTTTTATATTTTCCCGCAGTTTTACGACTTTACGCTGCTTTTCTCCAACTTAGGATCTATGCGGCAATTCTTACACCTGAATGCGGTCTGCAATTTCATTTCCCATTGCAAATCTTGATCCTTTTACCCCAACGATCAATGCGTCCTTCAGCTTTCGGATAATCTGTATATTATCTCCCTCTTCCACATGATGTTCGCGCAGGAAATCCATGACTTCCGGCACACCAAACATCCACTGGATCGTATAGCTTCTTCCGATTGCAGCCTTTGATAATTTCTGCATAAAAATGCCCCCTTTTCTTTCATTGTAAGAACAGTATGCCCTGTTAGTCAATGGAAATGTAAGGTTAGGAAAAACTTTTTTTGCAGGTATTTTTTCCCTGAAATTCAAGGTTTTGTTGCTGCTATCCACATGACAATCTGTTTGTTTTGAATAACTTTCGGTTAATAAGTATTCATCTGCGCCGCAAAAATCCTGCTGCACAGCTCATTATATGTTTCTTCGGAAACTTCGTCGCTATTGATCACGTATATTGAACCTTTTTCCGGATCATTTTCATCTCTGTATTCTTCCGAAAAATCCATCTCATTCACTTTGCTGTCAGCCCCATCATATCTTTCCATATGATAAACCTTGTAACCACTGTTCATCTCATTGCTGTACAAGATCCATACATATCCCTGATAATAGGTATAAGACAGACTTTCAGCTGTCCCATCTCCTGCAGCAAATTCATACACTTCACCATCTCTGGCATCCAAATATTTTCCGCCATAAGGTCCACAAAGTATCAGTTCCTCTTCTCCATCATTATCAAGATCTTCCCGATCTCCAATGGAATAAGCATCCCACTCTTCGCTATCCATATCTAATTCTGTAATATAAAAAGTTTTCGCTGTGTCATACAGACAATGCGCACTGACTTCTCCATTTACAAATCTGTCCAGCAGTTCATCTGCTGACATCTGCACAAAACCTTCATTTGAATCCCCACTTGTCTCCTCTGTAGAAAACGCAATATCTCCTTCTAACGTGTCATTTTCGACCAGATTACTGTCTTTTATCTCCGATACAGATTTACCACACCCTGAAATTATAGCAAAACCCACAAAAAAAATGACTGATAATTTTTTTCTATTCATGTTGCCGCCTGTCTCTGTTGTTTTCTGTAAAATTCTAAATTAATATCATTTTCTGCTTTTTCATTATAGCGCAAACATTTCCTGACAGATGTTCTTTCCACTCTCTGTCTTAAAAATATTTTGATATGCCTGCAAAGCTGCTTCTTTCGCCAGTCCATCCTCCAGAATATTTACCAGAAAATCAGCTTCCACAAGAATCTGGTAATCAATACCATCAATTGCATCATAAGTATGATGATGTGCGATCAGGTATTTCACTCTCTCGATTACTTTTTCTTCAAACTGCAGCTCTTTTAGCAATTTTTCTGCAATCGCAGGGCCTTCCTTTTCCTGAAGCTTTCCGTTTGAACTGCCGTATTTTTCCTCACACAGATGGATACCAATATCATGCGTCAACGCAGCCGCTTCCAGAATAAATAAAGTGTCTGCATCTACGTGCTCCATCTCCGCGATCAGTTTCGCATAGCTGTGTACCTTGCAAAAATGCTGGATCCGCTTTGGATCACCACTGTATAAACGAATCATTTCATAATGTAATCTGTTGATCATATTGTTTTCTTCCTTTGCTTCTTCCAAATCTTAAATAGCAAGCAGATTCTTAATCGCTTCCATATATATAAGAACCGCCTCTTCCATCTCAGAAACAAGGATAAATTCATCTGCGCTGTGAATATGATAATCCATTCCCATTTTTTCCGGTCCAAATGCAATGATATTCTTCAATGATTTTGCATAAGTACCGCCACCGATCACCATTGGTTCATGTTCTGTGTCACCTGTCACATCTACATATGCTTTATACAGCGCATTTACAAGTGGAGATTCTCTTGGGAAAAATAATGGATCACCAATTTCTCCAATCTCAATCCGTCCATTTTCATCCTCTAACCTTGCCTCACACATTGTACGGACATCTGCTGCTTTCAATGTCACCGGCACACGGATATCGATCGTGCATGAAATGATACCACCTTCCGTTTTGACAATTCCGTTGCATAAAGTCAGGGCACCATACTCATCTTCAAATTTCAGTCCTACACCAGCGCCATCACAGGACGTTCCGATATGTTCATTATAAAATTTTACAAAATCATCTTCAAATCCGGCTTTTTCCATGCACTCAAAGGTCACACCGACCGCATTGACACCAAGTTCCGGCATACTTGCATGTGCAGGTACACCTTTTGCAAAAATGGTAATCTGTCCATTTTCCTCTGTCACACGATACTGCTGAAGCTTTGTCTCTGCAAGAGAAGCCTCTAATTTTTCTTTCAGTCCCGCCTCTGTTGGAATCACGGTTGTACAGGTATCACATACAGCATTTGACACAAATCCACCGTTCATGGAAATGATTTTTGTATTTTTCGAGTAAGCTGTCATAGACATATGCCCTTTTTCGCCGTGTATACATGGAAAATTGGCATCCGGTGTAAATCCACAGGATAACTCTTCCGCAACCTCGTTGTAATGCTCCATACATTTTGAGCCGGTCTCCTCGTTGCATCCCATGATGAGGCGGACTCTTTTATTCAGTTTTACACCCGAATCCCGGAGAAGTTTCATCGCATAGAGTGCCTCTAAAACAGGTCCCTTATCGTCCGTTGTTCCACGACCATATACATGGTCGCCTTCTCTGGTCAGCTTAAATGGATCATAAGTCCAGTCACCGCCTACCGGCACAATGTCTAAATGTCCTGCAATACCAACGATCTCTTCTCCCTCGCCCATCTCTGCATAACCACAATAATGATCCAGATTTACAGTCTTAAATCCTAATTCTTCTGCAATTTTTAATCCTTCCTCCAATGCCTTCGCCGGACCTGCACCAAAAGGCTTTCCCTCTTCTGGTGTGCCGAGCTGTGAATCAATTGCAACTAATCTTCCTAAATTTGCTATCATTTCCTCTGACAATGTGTGGATTTGTTCTTTCATGTTCATAATTCTTTATTCCTTTCCTATCTATCAAAATTTGTTTCAAACATCTCTTATATACCTAAATATGCATTCACTTTTTCTGGTGTATCCAGCCGCAAAGCCGTGATGGTTCCATAGATCATATAATCAACCACATCTTTCGTGATTTTCTCCTCAAATCTCGCCTTCATTTGATCCGGATATTGATGCACCAGAAAATGCACCCGGTAATTGTCATCTTTTCTGGAAATAAATGCACTGATATACAATCCATTTATAGCTGCGGTCAGGACCTCATCGTCTGTAATTTTTATATCCAAATGATAAGACTTTGAAACAAGATAAAAATCTTCCCCACGTTTTTCAATCTTCTTATCCGTAATCTCCCCAATGGAAAAATCCTGCACATGATTTGCCGTTGCAAGAAGAAACTGCGTGTCTAACTCTTTTTCATAAACATAATTTAAAATATCTCTCGGTGTATACTGCATTATTCGGTCATCTCCATGTAAGCTTTTGATATATCTTATAGTATCTGCGTTTTCTCAATGATTTAGATCTTCTTCTGTATAAAATGTACCTGTCATCTGCGCATTGATCTCTGCAATTTCACGTTTTCCATTAATATAATCTGCATAGATATCCCAGAGATCCATGTCGCAGTCCTGTAAACCGTCATCATCTGGAATCCATGCCTTAATCAGCGCAATCCGTTCCTCTTTTGTTGTATCTTTGATCAAATTTGATTTCATATTCTCGTCTGGAGACAATTATTGTGTTATCTCTGCTCCTTTGTTATTATAAAACGATTCATAATCGTTATCTACACTCGCTTCGCTCGGCAGTCTTTATTATACCATAAATCATTTCTGTGTGCGAATCGAATATCGTGCATCCCCACTGAACGTTTTTTTGTAATGGGAACCAAGTTTCCCGGTACATAAAAAAGACTTCCGGTATTTCCGAAAGCCCTTTTGTACACTATACAAACTTTTTTATCCACGGAAATCAATATGCTGTCCGACCTGCAATTCTGCTTCTGTCTGAACATTGTCGCTCTTCATGGAAAACGTATAATCATTGATTTTCTTGATCAGTTCCTCAATCGAACCTGCCGAAATCGTAATGGTATCGTCATCATCTGACGTTTGCTGTGCTTCCTTTAACTTGTCCTGCTTTTCCTTCTTCTCAGCTTTCTTTTCCTCTGCCTTCTTTGCTTCTTTCTTCTCGACTGCTTTTTTCTCGATACGCGCTTTCTGATCCGCAGAAGATTTCTTCAGAACTGCAAAAAATGATGCTGTTCCTCCATCATTAACCTTCATTCCGTAGCCTACAACGTTCTGACTCTGACCGGATGATTCAATCTGGGATTTTAACTGTGATAAGCCGGACGCTGCATTTTTAATAATGCCCTCGTACTGTTTTCTATAATTTTCATCTGTCGCCATCCGCTCGATTTTTTCTTCATCAATCAAAACGACCATTTTGTTTCCATTTGCATAGGATGCTGCATTTGCCTGTGCATTGGCTTTCTGTTCTTTGCTCACCAGAATAAAGTCCATATTAGAATACTTTTTCTTTAATTCCTGATAATACTTTACCCCTTCTTCAGAAAGCTTCGCATTTCCGATGGTCTTACCATAATTTCCGTTTGTCTTGGAAACTTTGGAATTTTCTGTACCTGTCACATTTTCCTTATTTGTTTTTCCAGTTTTGGACTGTGTACTGTAAGTACTGTAAAGATTAGATACAATTGAATCTGTGTTGACTGCCATGTCATTCCCTCCCATATCACGATACGGTTATTGCAAATCCGTTTGCATTTACTTGTTATTTATTATATCGGGCAAATTTCTGAAAAATTGTAGAGTAGGCGGATGAAAATTTCATCCGCCCCTCATCAAACCGTGCATGAGGTTCTCCCTCACACGGCTTTCCG
>OCPQ01000395.1_pt1 | contig 30272 bp, 19 predicted proteins | sample 1538251 | NCBI WGS metagenome assembly OCPQ01 (sample SAMEA2580249, study PRJEB22360) | human gut metagenome | biome: human gut; feature: human-associated habitat; material: faeces | place: Denmark | collected 2008/2010 | reverse complement strand
CTGCCGGCCGCCGCGACTGCGTCCAACGCGGTGCGCAGATGCGCAGGCGGAATCACCCTCCGCCACGCCATCAGAGAGGCCCAGTCGGCCACGATCCTGAAATACCTACGCCGCGCGGCCGGCCGCGACAGGCTCAGATCATGCAGGCCGCCGCGAATCGTCGCCAGCGTCACCACATCGCCGAGGTTGAGCGCCGCCTGGCGAATCGCCGTGATGTCCAGCACGGAATCCGCCTCGCGCATCGCCTCATCCCATGTGGGCTGCAGCATGGTCCGGTCGGACGTGCACACCAGCACGGGAATGCGGATGTCGAGCCGGCGCGACACCTCGGCCTGCGCATTGTAGATCGCCCGCATCCACCCGGCGCGGGGAAAGAAACGCTGCGGGTCCACCAGCGGATGGCGCAGATAATCCCAGTCGCCGCCGGTCTCGCAATCGATGCAGCGGCCGTAGAACCCCGGATCGCGCATCGGCATCACCGTTTTGCCGCCGCCCAGCTGGAACGCCTGCACCACGGGCGTCGACAGTATGCGGAACATGCGGTTGCCTTGCAATTCCAGCCAAGGCGAGTCCAGCGCGACCGCCTCGACGTGATGCGGCCGCTGCGAATTCAGCCACAGCACCGAGCTCAGCCCGCCCTGCGAATGGGCGACCAGCAGGATGCGCACCTGCTCGCCCTGCTCGGCGACGACCAGGTCGCGTAGGGCGTTGAATTCCGCCGCATAATCGTGCAGATCCTCGATATATCCAGGGGTCTGGCCATCCCGCAACGACCGCCCGAACTTGCGCAGGTCGACGGCGTAGAAGGGAATGCCGAGCGATTCCCAGAACTCGGATTCGTGACGGCGGTAGAAATAGTCGTTCCACCCGTGCACGTACATCACCGCGAGCCGGTGCCCGCGCAGCGCGAACCGCTGACGCCTCCATCGCGCGCTCATGGGCAGCTTCGAGGGGTCCCGGCGCACGAATGTGGCGACGATATCGCCTTCGTCATCATGGCCGAGATGGATCGTCGCCTGCTGGTAGCCATCCATTACGCAGTCGGGCTGCCAGTCGTCCACGGTGGGGCGCGCGGCGAGTTGGATATGCAGCGGATCGGTCATGATTTCAATGTACTCGCGTCGCGGGAACCGACAGGACGACTATGCCCCGCATTATCTAAACGCGAACGCGAAATACAACAGATTGCGCGGCCATGTCGGAATGCGTCGACACAGGCGAGCCACGGATGGCGAGCCACACGGCGGTCGGGCGGCGGACCGCGACTGCGGAGAGGCTCCGCATGCCACGGCCGGCACAACGACAGACACCCCTTGTGACCGTTTACATCATCTGCGTATACTCGAACCTGTACGCGGTCGTCCGACGACGGCCGCACGCGTAAAGGAACAATGATGTCAACAACTACTCACGCGCCGAACAAGGTAGCATCAACGAGCGGCAAACCGACCCGGCGTCTGGCGAACCGCACTCGGACGAAGTCGTCTGCACGTTCCAACGAAACACCGGTAGACCAGAACAGCGATAAGCAACCGGCGAATATCCAGCAACACGAAGCAAACACCGATGCCATGGATTCCATGGACGATGCACAGAAAAAACCGACCATCCGCGACGTCGCCCGTCTCGCGGGAGTATCGTACGGAACGGTCTCCCGGTATCTGAACGGCAACACCCACGTCTCGCAGGACGCAGCCGAACGCATCGCAGCAGCCATCACCAAATCACAGTACACGCCGAACAACGCCGCACGCTCACTCGCGCAACGCCGCACGCTCACCGTCGCGCTGATCATCCAGGTCGAATCGAACGAGACCATCGCGCAGGCCGGTATGTCAAGGGCGATGGCCGGCGCCAACCAGGTCCTCGGCGACGCGGGCTACCAGATGGTCACGCTGATCGCCAACAGCGAGGACTCCACGCGCCGCATCGCGCAGCTGGTGCAAAGCGACTTTTCGGACGGGTACCTGCTGTTCTCACTGAGCGAGGACAGCATGCTCGCCAACACGTTCGCATCGGTCAAGCGGCCGATGGTCCTCTCGGAAGTCAGCGAACGCGAGAACCTGCCGTTCCCGGCCGTGGACTTCACCAACACCGAGGGGCAGCGCGACATCACGCGCTACCTGCTCGACCAGGGGAGGACCAAGCTGGTGTACGTGTGCGGCCCCGGATACTCACCATCGTCGAACAACCGCTTCGACGGCTTCAAGGCGGCGATGGGTGACCGGTTCAACGAACGCCACGTCTACTACGCGGACGACTGGGAGAGCACCAGCGGCGAAATGGCCGTGGTCGAGTTCCAACCCATGCTTGACGAGCTGGACGGATTCGTGTGCGCCAACGACAGCATCGCGCTGGGCGTCATCAACCAGTTGAACCGGTTCGGGTATCGGGTGCCGGACGACATCGCGGTCACGGGATTCGACGATTCGCCAATCGCCCTGCTGGCGAACCCGAAGCTGACCACCGTGCGGCAGGATTCGCAGCTGCACGGCGAGACGATGTCGCGGCTGTTGCTGTCCATGCTGCAAGGCGACATCGTGGAGCCGCATTACGTGCAGCTGCTGCCGACGACCATCGCGGAGCGCCAATCGGCGTGATCTAGGAAGAACCACGCTCTCAAAACTCGCAGATACAGGGCGAAAATAACGAATAGTCCCTTGTATCTGCGAATTTTGAGAGCCTCATATTGCAACGCACGACCCCACGCGGCCGTTGCCGGAGCGCCACCGCCGGGCGCACTCCGATTCTTCCGTATGTCGGCAAGGTTTTCACGATACAATGGTTCAGTCTGTAACCGGTCACAAGCAGTTGCGGACACGACAGATAATCAACAGCAGATCATCACGAAAGGGGAAATCATGGCTGATAGATTCGGAGCTTTTCTGCCTCACGACACCTCGGGCGACGTTGCCCAGCTGCACGGCATCGGTCTGCAGAAATTCGGCGACACCTGGTATGCATATGGCGAGAACAAGGTAAACGGCAATTTGTTCCAGGGCGTGTGCTGTTATACAACCACCGATTTCATCGCATGGCGCAGCCACGGCATCGTACTTGATGTGCAAGAAGACGGCTCCGCCCTCGCCGCCGACCGTATCGGCGAGCGGCCGAAGGTGCTGCATTGCCCCGCCACCGGCAAATATGTCATGTATATTCATGCCGAAACGCCCGACTACGGATACGCGCACATCGGCGTCGCCGTGGCCGACGCCCCAACCGGCCCGTTCGCATTCCAGACCACCATCACGTGGCGTGGCTACCTGAGCCGTGACATCGGCGTCTTCCAGGACGAGGACGGCAGCGGCTACATCATGAGCGAGGACCGCGACCATGGCACGCACATTTACCGTCTCGCCGACGACTACCTCACCATCGTCGAGGACGTCGCCTGTGAGCGTGCCACCGACTACCCATACGGCCTGGAATCGCCGACCATCATCAAGAAGGACGGCCTGTACTACTGGTTCGGCTCGCAACTGACCAGCTGGGACACCAACGACAACAAGTACTCCACCGCCACCGACCTGCACGGCCCGTGGAGCGAGTGGAAGCTGTTCGCGCCGGAGGGTGCGAAGACCTACGATTCGCAGGTCGATATCGTGGTGCCGCTGGACGACGACCCGTACAACAGCGAGCACTTCCTGTTCATCGGCGACCGCTGGCAGGAGCATGACCTCGGCAACTCGCCGATCGTACAGATGCCGATTTCCATCGCCGACGGCGTGGCGTCGCTGACGTGGAGCGACACCTACGAGGGCACCACCCACCGCTGATTTTCGCGGGTTTTCGCAGATCACGGATTTAGCCGGCGTGGTCCGGCATTGAGAAACGGGCCTGTGGCATGATTTGCCGCAGGCCCGTTTCGCGTCTTTCGGCGTTCCCCGGACGGCAGCGACGGCGTGACGGCACAACGGCGTGACGGCGCAGCAACGCAACAGCAGCAGGTACGGCCGGTTTGCGTTCCTATGTGCGCGCCGAAACGACAAGTGCGCGAACATAAGAACGCAGATGGCTCTGTTTGCGTTCTTAAGTGCGCACGATCGTCGTTTCGGCGCGCACTTAGGAACGCAAACCGGCCACGCCAGCCACCGAGGCACCGGTCTTGGACAGACGTTCTGCTGACCGGCAGGCTTCTGCACGCCAGGCTTCTTGCCCGGTTCGGTCTTGTCGGACATGACCTTGACGACCTTCAGACCATCGGCGGAGAACGTGTCGCCGACCGTGTACTCGGTCTTGGTGGGCTTCGCGGCCACCTTGATCGATTCGACGGTCGCCGGCTTCGGCTTCTCGGCCAGGGCGTTCTGTGCGGCGGTGAGGTTTTCAGTGCGGTGGCCACTTCGTCGACGGTTGCGTTCTTGTTGGCGGAGACCTCCTTGGCGGCGGGCTGACCGTCGAGCTCCACGTATGCGGAGGCGGTTTCACCCTCGGCGACGGTCGGCGTGAACGCGGTGGTCTTCAGCGTCGGCTTGGAGTCGGAGCGGACGAGCACCACATCGTCGATGTAGCCGTTGGCGTCATCGGCGAGGCCCATGTCGGAGAAGCTCAGCCACAGAGCGCCTTCAGGCGCGGCGTCGGCGGGCACGGTGAACGTGGTGGTCACGTACTGCGGCTCACCGGCCTCCGTGTACTGTGCCCATGCGGAACCGGTGCCGCTGCCGGCCTTACGGCTCTTCACGGTCGCGGTGGCCACTTGGGATCAAAAGACTCGCGAAGGCATGATTCTGCTCGTCAACCGTGACGAGCACAACGCCCATGATGTGACAATCGACCTGACATCGTTGCCTAGGCTGGGGGAGTGGCCGTCCGTCACCAGCTCGCAGATGCCGCCCAGCGACGATATCTACCGCACCAATACGGTCGACGAGCCGGACGGCGTCACCTTGCAGCCGCTATCCGCCGCGCTTGATGAGGGTCGGATGACTGTTTCGTTGCCACCGGTCACATGGGCTTCGGTGAGGTTCACGGCCTGATTATCGCGAGCTCACGCTCTCAAAACTTGCAGATACAGGGCCGAATTCAACAAAAATGGTCTGCATCTGCGAGTTTTGAGAGCGTGATTTTCCTATCAACAACATAATGGGGGTTCCCGAGCATCGGGAACTCCCATTATTCGTCGTCATGTGCTGACAACCCGCGCCGGCAACGCGGTCATGTGGCGCTGTCGCCAATCAGCGGCAACGCCACGAACCTTGGCCTCCTTGAAGGCCTGAGCGGACGGCTTCCACGAAGCGGCGGTGTAGTCTTTTCCTGCGCCGGCGATGATGAGATATAAAAACCCCGCGGGCGTTGCCTCCGCGGGGTTCGTAACGGGATGTATCAGGGATTCGATTGGATCAGTCGTCGCCCAGAGTGATATGTATGCCGCCGACCAGCGCGCTGATCACGTTGTACAGCAGCGCGATGATGGTGGCAAGGAGCGTCACCAGCACGACGCCGACGATCGCCAGGATGGTGACCACCGACAGTACCGTGGACGGGCTGAACACGCTGGACAGGTTCAGGCTGTCGGCGGCCAGACCGGTGGACGAGACGATATTGTTCAGCTGGTCGAACACGCCGACCGCGTCAAGCAGCAGCCAGACCAGGGCGGCGGCAAGCACTTCGATGATCGCGCCGGCGATTGACAGCATGAACGTCACCTTCGCCACGGACCATGCGTTCACATGGGTCAGCGACAGGTTCATGCGGCGGGCGCGCGGCGTTGAACGGCGCGGCGAACGCAGGGACGCACGCGTTTTGTTGGCGCGCGGCTCGCTCTCCGGCTGCGGCTGGTTGGAAATAGAGCGCGCGACCCGAGGGGCGCTTTCGCGGACACCTTCGTGCGGTTCTGCATTGTCATGCGGACCGGGCACGAACATGTCGGTCCGTCCGGGTTCGAGGTTGTCACTCATCGTTGCTCCTTGTCGTTCCCCGATGACTCTTAGCCGAGGCTACCAGTTTTCTGAGACGATTATGCCTTGTCATCCGTGTTGTTCACATTCTCGTCAGATGCCGCGCCCGAATCACTGCCGGATGCGACGCTATCCGCGGTATCCGGAGTGTTTTCGGCCGTATCGGGAGACGTGGTCGCGGATGCGGCCGCAGCCGTATCATCCGTCGTCTCGACTTCGTCTTCGCCGGTTTCCTCGTTGCGGGCGATGGAGATAATCTCGTCGCCCTTGTCGGGCTTAGCGAGCGTCACGCCCTGCGTGGTGCGGCCGGTGCGCTTGACTTCGGTGACGTTGGAGCGGATCACTTTGCCGGACTTCATGATCGCCATGACCTGATCGTCTTCGCTTACGATCAGGGCACCGACCAGCGATCCGCGACCTTCGGCGAGCTGTACCGCCTTGACGCCGAAGCCGTTACGCCCCTGCAGTCGGTATTCGCTGATCGCGGTGCGCTTGGCGAAGCCCTCATTGGTGACCACGAGCAGGTCCTGCTTGGAGTCCTCCGGAACCACGTCCATGGCGAGCAGTTCGTCATCCCCGCGGAACTTCATGCCCTGCACGCCGGCGGTCTGGCGTCCCATCGGACGCAGCTGGTCGTTGTCCGCCGCGAACTTGAGACTCATGCCCTGCTTGGAGACGAGGATGATGTCGTCTGCGGCGTTGCACAACGCGGCGCCGATCAGCTCGTCCGTGGGCTCGCCGGTCTCCTCGTCGGCCGCGAGACGAACCGCGATGAGTCCGCCCTGACGCGGCGAATCGTACTCGGCCAGCGCGGTCTTCTTGACCTTGCCGGTGCGGGTGGCAAGCACCAGATACTTGGCGACCTCGTAGTTCGGAATCGACAGCACGGTCTGAATCGTCTCGTCGGGACCGAACTGCAGCAGGTTCGCCACGTGCTGGCCCTTGGAATCGCGCGAGCCTTCGGGCAGCTCGTACGCCTTGATGCGGTAGACGCGGCCCTTGTTGGTGAAGAACAGCAGCCAGTTATGCGTGGACGTGAGGAAGAAGTGATCCACCACGTCATCCTCACGCAGCTTGGCGCCCTTGATGCCCTTGCCGCCGCGATGCTGTGCGCGGTATTCGTTGGCCTTGGTGCGCTTGATGAAGCCGGAGTGCGTGACGGTGACCACCACGTTCTCCTCGGCGATCAGGTCTTCGACGTTCATCTCGCCCGAGTAGGGGAGGATCTTCGTGCGACGTTCGTCACCGTATTTCGCGACGATCTCGTCGAGCTCGTCGCCGACGATCGTACGCTGGCGTTCCGGCTTGGCGAGGATGTCGTTGTAGTCGGCAATCTTGCGCATGAGTTCCTCATGCTCGTCGATGATCTTCTGGCGTTCCATGTTGGCCAGTCGAACCAGCTGCATGGAAAGGATGGCGTCGGCCTGCACCTGATCGATGTCAAGGAACTCCATCAGCTTCGGCCGGGCGTCCTCGCGGCCCTGGCTGGAGCGGATGAGGCGGATGACCTCGTCGATGGCGTCCATGGCCTTGAGCAGGCCCTGCAGGATGTGGTCGCGTTCCTCGGCCTCGCGCTTGAGGTAACGGGTACGGCGTTCGATGACTTCGAGCTGGTGGTTCACCCAATGGCGGATGAAGGCGTCGAGGCTCAGCGTGCGCGGCACGCCGTCGACCAGCGCGAGCATGTTCGCGCCGAACGTTTGCTGCAGCTGGGAGTGCTTGTACAGGTTGTTGAGCACAACCTTCGGCACGGCGTCGCGCTTGAGCACGAGCACGAGTCGCTGGCCGGTACGGCCCGACGTCTCGTCGCGCATGTCGGCGATGCCCTGGATCTTGCCGTCGCGCACGCCTTCTCGGATGGAAGCGGCCAGACGGTCGGGATTCACCTGATACGGCAGCTCGGTGACCACCAGGCACATACGGCCCTTGATCTCCTCGGTGTTGACCACCGCGCGCATCGTAATCAGGCCGCGGCCGGTGCGGTACGCCTGCTCGATGCCCTTGTGGCCGAGGATCGTGGCGCCGGTCGGGAAGTCCGGTCCCTTAATGATGCCGATGAGTGCGTTCAGCAGCTCTTCACGGCTCGCTTCGGGATGATCGAGCGTCCAATGCACGCCTTCCGCCAGCTCGCGCATGTTGTGCGGCGGAATGTTGGTCGCCATGCCGACGGCGATGCCGGACGAGCCGTTGGCCAGCAGGTTCGGGAAGCGCGCGGGCAACACGGTGGGTTCCTGCGTACGGCCATCGTAGTTGGGCACGAAGTCGACGGTGTCCTTGTCGATGTCTCGCACCATTTCCATCGCAAGCGGCATCATGCGGCACTCGGTGTAACGCATGGCTGCGGGCGGGTCGTCACCGGCCGAGCCGAAGTTGCCCTGCCCGTCGACCAGCGTGTATCGCATCGACCACGGCTGGGCCATGCGCACCAGCGAATCGTAGATCGCGGCGTCGCCGTGTGGGTGGTAGTTGCCCATCACGTCGGCGACGGGTCGGGCGCACTTGGAATAGCCGCGATCAGGACGGTAGCCGCCGTCATACATCGCGTACACGATGCGGCGGTGCACCGGCTTCATGCCGTCGCGCACATCCGGAAGGGCTCGTTCGACGATGACGGAGATGGCATAGTCGAGGTACGACTGACGCATCTCCTTCTGGATGTCGGTGTGGGCCACACGATTGTCGTCGAGGACCAACTGTTCGTTGGCCTGAGGGCTGATGGGCTCCATCGAGTGTTCGGCACGCTCGTCGTTCTGCTCCGGCAGGTCGGTGCCGTTGCTGTTTTCGTCTGCCACTTGGTTGTCCTTTGGTTAAATTCTGTTCGACCGTATGTTGGACGTCGTTTCTGTCGCTGTCATCGGGTGGATCGGGACCACCCCAGTCAGCTGCGCTGACAGCCCCCCCCGCCGGCGGGGCTTGGATTAGAACCTTAAGCGTCGATGAAACGCACATCCTTGGCATTGCGTTGGATGAAAAGACGGCGCGGTTCCACGTCGTCGCCCATCAGCATCGAGAAGGTCTCGTCCGCTGCCGCGGCATCCTCGATGTGAATCTGCTTCAGGATGCGGTGCTCAGGATCCATGGTGGTCTCCCACAGTTCCTGGTAGGTCATCTCGCCCAGACCCTTGTAGCGCTGGATGCCTTCGCCCTTGGGCAGCTGCCGGCCTGCGGCCTTGCCCTGGGCGAGTTTCTCGTCGCGTTCGCGGTCGGTGTACACGTAATCATGATCGCCGCGCGTCCACTTGAGACGGTACAGCGGAGGCATGGCCACATACACGTATCCTGCGGTGATCATCGGTCGCATGTAACGGAAGAACAGCGTCAGGTTCAGCGTGGCGATATGGGCACCGTCCACATCTGCATCGGCCATGATGATGACCTTGTGGTAGCGCACCTTGCTCACGTCGAATTCCTCGCCATAGCCGCCGCCGACCGCGGTGATCAGCGACTCGATGGTGTCGGACTTCATCATGCGGTCGATGGAGGCGCGTTCGGTGTTGAGAATCTTGCCTCGAAGCGGCAGGATGGCCTGCGTTTCCGGGTTTCGCCCTTGAATGGCGGAGCCGCCTGCCGAATCACCCTCGACGATGAACAGCTCGCACTCTTCGGGGTTGCTGGACTGGCAGTCCTTGAGCTTGTCGGGCATGCCGGCCGACTCGAAAATCGACTTGCGCCGGGTGTTCTCGCGGGCTTTCTTCGCCGCGATGCGGGCGCGGGAGGCTTCGATGGCCTTCTGGATGATGTTCTTGGCCTCTGCGGGGTGCGCGTCGAACCAGTCGCCGAGCTTGTCGGTCATCACGCGCTGCACGAAGGTCTTCGCCTCGGAGTTGCCGAGCTTGGTCTTCGTCTGCCCTTCGAACTGAGGAGTGGTCAGCTTGACGGACACGACGGCGGTCAGGCCTTCGCGCACATCGTCGCCGGAGAGGTTGTCATCCTTCTCCTTGAGGATGTTCTTGTCTCGCGCATACCGGTTCACCAGCGAGGTCAGCGCTGCACGGAAGCCTTCTTCGTGCGTGCCGCCTTCTGTGGTGGAGATCGTGTTCGCGAACGTGTGCACAGCCTCGGAATACGCGGTGGTCCACTGCATCGCGACCTCGGCCGAGATGCCGATCTTGAGGTCTTCGGCCTCGAAATCGATGACATCCTCCTCGACGGGAGTGGCCTTGCGGGACTTGACCAGGTACGAGACATAATCCTTGATGCCGTTCATGTACTGGTAAGTCACGCTCTGGTGCTTCGGCTCGGTGGAATCGTCATCGCCGGCCACTTCGTCGCCGGCCAGATCCGGCTCGCGCAGGTCGGTGAGTGAAATCTTCAGTCCCTTGTTCAGGAACGCCATCTGCTGGAAGCGGGAGCGCAGCGTCTCGAAGTCGTATACCGTGCTTTCGAAGATCGCCGCATCGGGCCAGAACGTCACGGAAGTGCCGGTCGACTCATCCTCGGCCATCGGGGCGCCCTTGGCGAGGCGGGCCGTCGGATGCTGATTGACGTATGTCTGGGTCCAGTGGAATCCCTGGCGCCGCACTTCGATATCGACTCGCGTCGACAGCGCATTGACCACGGAGATGCCGACACCGTGAAGGCCGCCGGACACCGCGTATCCGCCGCCGCCGAATTTACCGCCGGCGTGCAGCTTGGTCATCACGGTCTCGACGCCGGAGACGCCTTCGCCGGGAACTTCGTCGACCGGGATGCCTCGACCGTCGTCAACGACGCGGATGCCGTTGTCCGGCAGGATCGTCACTTCGATATGCGTGGCGTAGCCGGCCAGTGCCTCGTCGACGGAGTTGTCGACGATCTCGTAGACCAGGTGGTGCAGACCGCGCGGGCCGGTGGAGCCGATGTACATGCCCGGGCGGATGCGCACCGCCTCAAGGCCTTCCAGCACCTTCAGGTCGCTGGCGTCATAATGGTCGGGCGATAAGGTGTCGTCAAGCTGGGCGTCATCGAGCTCGTCCTGGGCGATGGCTTCATCGACCTCGCGGTCATGCTGCTCGGCGCTGCTCGCCGTCAGACCGCTGCCCGGAGCCTGCTCAGGCATGCCGGACTCGTCACGGGATTCATGTTCGGAATCCGATTCAAGAACTGCCACTAACGGTTTCCTTCCTGCATATTCTTTCGTCATGAAAGGTTGTTCTGCGGGCGATACGCTCTAAAACGCGAATAACGGGGGTTTCTAAGCGCTGAACTTATTATCCGCCAATCCTACCCGTCTACGGGGACTTTGGCTCTCTGAGCGAATTTAGCGCCTCTTCATCCTTGAGCCGCGAAATGTCGCGGCACGGGGGCCTGTTACCTGGATCTTGTGGACGTCCAACCCCTGCAGGCGCTCCTTGATGGTACGTTCCAGCTGCGGAATCAGGTAGGTGAGCTGGGTGGCCCAAGCCGCGGAATCGGCACGGATGGTCATGACTCCGTCGCGCAGCCCGATGACCTGCGAATGCTGGGCGATGACCGGTCCGACCACCTGATCCCAGTGATTGCGCAGCTGCGCGATTTTCAGATACGGTATCCAATGACCGTTATTCGCAATCAGCGCCGTTACGCTGCCCAAGGTGCTCGGGTCGCGGCCCGGCTTGCCGAAGTTCTCCCATGCGGCCTCGGCGTCAATCATCCGCTGACGCCTTCCTCCCGCCATCTTGGCGATGTGCTCGAACACCGTGGCGGGCAGTTTGCGCTGGTCGAGATGCAGGGTCGCGCAAATCGGCTCGTGCGAATCGTGTACATTGCCCGGCTTGACCGCGCTGCCCGGCTTGTCGGGCCTGCTCGGTGCCCCCGGCCCGCCCGGCGTATTCGGCTTGCGGGGTTCGGTCATTGTTCGCCGGCCCTCTCGGCATCCGCTTCGTCGCGCCGTTTGAGATCGGCCACTGCGATGCGGTTCACCGGTATCTCGCCGGATTCTGTCGACTCATTCGCCGGCAGTATCGGAATATCGCTTTCCGCGGCCGCGGTGATCAGTACCTGATCCTGAGCCGCGGCAAAACGCAGGATCTCGGTGCGGCGCGATTCGTCGAGCTGAGCGAACACATCGTCGAGAATCACCACCGGCCTGGTGTCGAAATACTCGCAGAGGGCCCGGTATTGTGCCATCTTCAATGCCAGGGCCAACGTCCACATCTCGCCGTTGGAGGCGAATTCCCTGGCCGGCATGCCATTGAGCGTCACCAACAGGTCATCTCGTTGCGGGCCGATCAGATTGACGCCGCGAGACACCTCGCCGGGATAGATGCGCTGGAAATGCTGGCTTATCAACGGTTCGGGCGCCTGTGTTCCAAGGATCTCGTCGAATGACGGCACGTATTCGACCGCTGCCTGCTCACCACCATCCTGCGCGGCATCCTGAATTTCCGCATTGGACGGCAAGTCGCCCGCCACACCGGCCAATCTGGCATACAGCGGGCCGAACGACTTGTTCAGTTCCGCGATGATGCGCTGCCTGTCGCGGCTGAGCGCGACTCCCGCCTCGATGAACTGTCCGGTCCAGATCTCCAGCCCGCTGAGCGCGGCGTCAATCGGGGATCCTGCACGCTGCCATTGACCGAGCTGTTTGAGCAGTGCCGCCCGTTGCTTGGCGACGTGCGTGAATGATTGCAACCGGTTCGCATATCCGGGAATCAGCAGCGAGGCGACCTGGTTGATGAACGAGCGGCGCACGGCGGGGTCGCCCGCCACAAGCTGCTGATCCTCCGGGGTGAAGCTCACGGTCGGCAGCGTGCCGAGAATCTCCCGCAGATACCGCGACTGCCCGCCGTTGATGCGGGCGCGGTTGGCGCCGCGTGCCGCAATCGTGGCCTCAAGGGTGGTGGTCTGTGTCTGCCGGACCGGTTTCATGTCCGAGATATCCACGGCATCAGCGCTGGCATTGACGCCATCATCAGCGGGCTCCGGATCCGTCACGGATTCGATATTGGCCCGGATCGTCGCTGCATGTTCGCCGCGCTGCACCAGCGGAACCGAGCTGGATGTGCGATGGCTCAGACCCGTGGACAGCACTTCTATCGCTTCGACGATGTTGGTTTTCCCAAGCCCGTTCGCCCCCTGCAGGATGTTGATGCCCGGCGTGAGGTCGAGCACGCAATGGTTCCATGACCGGTAATGGTCAAGCGCAAGACGCGAAATGTACAAGATGGGCTCCTGTCATGTCATCGCCGGCACCGTGTGTTTCGGCGGTGCCGGCGATTCGATTCGGATTCCAGTGTTCAGCCGTCGGGCTCAGCTGTTGAAACGCATCGGGACGAGCAGATAGCGGTAATCCATCGATTCGTCGCTGTCCGCCTCCTGCTGGCCGTTGAATTCGACGGGCTTGACGGCCGTGGTCATCTTCATGCGCACGAACGGCTCAGTGATGGCGCTCAGGCCTTCGATCAGGTAGGACGGGTTGAACGCGACGGTGATGTCTTCGCCGTCCATGTCGATGTCCAGCATTTCCTGCGCCTGGGCTTCGTCCACGGCGCCGGCGGACAAGGTGACCTCCTGGCCGGAGAACACCATGCGGATCGGGGCGTTGCGTTCGGCGACCAGCGCGACGCGCTTGATGGCGGCGATCAGCAGCTGCTTGTCGATGACGGCCTGAATCGGGTATTCGTCGGCGAACAGGCGGTCGACCGCAGGGAATTCGCCGTCGATCAGCTGGGATGTCGAGACGCGTCCGGCGTTCTCGAAACCGAGCAGCGTGGGGTTGTCGGCGTCGAAATCGATGACGACGTTCTGGTGATCGTCAAGTGCGCGGGCGACGTCGCGCAGCAGGGATCCGCGCACCAGTGTGGTCGTAGAGGTGTCGATGTTCTGCGGCGTCCAGGTGAACGTGGCACGGGACAGGCGGAAACGGTCGGTCGAGGTCATGGTGACTTTGTCGCCGTCGAACTGCATGCGCACGCCGGTCAGCACCGGGCGGTTCTCCTCGCGGGAGACCGCGACGCTGGCCTGGGTTACGGCCTGGATGAACGTGGGTGCGTCGACCTGGCCGAGCTTTGCCGGTACGACCGGCAGATCCGGGTATTCGGCATCGGGCATGAGCTGCATGGTGAACGTGGACTTGCCCGAGTTGATGGTCATGGTGGAGCCGTCGGTCGACAGGTAGGTCTTTTCGGCAGGCAGTGACTTGGTGATGTCGGCGAGGAGTTTGCCGAGTACCAGTGCGGTTCCGGGTTCGTCGATACCGGCTTCGATGTGGTGACGTGCGGAAATCTCGTAATTGAACGCGGACAGTTGAAGGGTGCCGTCGATGGCTTCGAGCTGGATACCTGCAAGGATGGGGCTCGCCGGTCGGGCGTCGATGACGCGGGTCGTCCAGGCTACGGCGTCGGCGAGAGCCGCGGAATCGATTTCTACTTTCATGGGTTCCCTCATTTCACGATGTGCTTGGCAACATTCTAGCGGGTCATGTTCGGATTGTTGTTTTTCTCATGCGCGAAGTGAGTTATCATCACGACGGTTATCGAAAGAGAAATAAGATAGTCGTAGTAATAAGCCCTGTGGATAATGTGGATAACTGCGCGAATCCTTGTGTTTATATGGGCTGAGTAACCCACAGATTATGTGGATAACTTTCCGGACAAAATGTGCATAAGTGCCGAGTTATCCACATTTTCGGCGAACTATTTTGATTGTCCACATTTCCTGTGGATTAATCCACTGTTCATCCACAAAAAATGTGCAGTAGTCCACAAGTTATCCGCAGGCTCTACCCACATTTGTGAATAAGCATGTGGATAACTTTTCCTTCAATCAGCAGATCGTTCGGCGTGTTGCGCCTGTTTTATTGTACAGATTAAATATGTATGTCTATATTATTTGAGTCTGATAGGTCCTGTCGACGGTGACGAATCAGGCCTTCATCCAGCAGAATCACGCACAGCGACGAAAAAGGCGTTTTTTGGTGTCTCAGCGCGATCGTGCCAGACGGGACCATTGCACAGCCGAGAGAAAACGACTGTCGTCACTCATTGCCGCGCTGCTTGAGGCGCGCGGTCAGCTCGGTCACGTAGTTGTAAATTTCAGGCTTTTCCTGCATATCATCGCTGACGCGGGTATACGCGTGCATGACCGTGGTGTGATCGCGGCCGCCGAACACTTCGCCGATATCGACCAGGCTCATGCTGGTCATCTCACGGGCAAGATACATGGCGACCTGACGGGCCAGCGCGATGTTTTTCGTTCGCGCGCGCCCGACGATGTCGTCGAATGTCAGATGGAAGTACTTCGCCGTCTGCCCGATGATGTCGGTCGGCTTGATTTCCACGTCGGTGGTGAAGAAGTCCTGCAGCGTCTGCTCGGCAAGCGCGCGGGTCACCGGCTGACTGCTCAGCGATGCCACCGCGCTCACGCGAATCAGGGCGCCTTCCAGCTCGCGGATGTTCTCGGTGAAGCGCTCCGCGATCAGATTCAGCACGTCATTCGGTGTCGAAGTGCCGTTCATCGAAGCCATCATGCGCAAAATAGCGATGCGGGTCTCAAGATCAGGCGGCTTGACATCGACGGTGAGTCCGGAGTCGAAACGCGAGATGAGTCGTGCCTCGAAGCCCTTGAGGTTCTTGGGCGCGACATCGGACGCGATGACGATACGTTTGTTGGCCTGATGCAGCGCGTTGAATGTGTGGAAGAACTGTTCGAGGGTCGCTTCCTTGCCGCCGAGGAACTGGATGTCGTCGATGAGCAACACGTCGACCTCGCGGTATCGGCGGTTGAATTCTGCGATGCGGTTCTGGCTCTGGGCCGGGGTCTGCAGTGCCTCGATGAATTCGTTGGTGAATTCCTCGCTGTTGACGTATCGGACCTTGAGCGTGGGATCCTTGACCAATGCATAGTTGCCGATGGCGTTGAGCAGGTGGGTCTTGCCCAGTCCCGATCCGCCGTAGATACACAACGGGTTGAATTCCTGCCCGGTTCCCTCGGCGACCGCAAGCGCGACAGTGCGTGCGAAACGGTTGGAATCACCGGGAACGAACGTGTCGAACGTCGAGTTTTTGTTCAGATGGGTTTCCGGATCGCGCATCACCTTCTGCTGCCGTACCGGAAAACTCGGCTCGCCGGGTATTCGAGGAGCCGTGGCGCCTGGTTGCTGATTCGCCTCCGTCATTTCCGCGGAAATCGAATCGATGGAGGAGATTGACTGCATGCTGTTGGGCATGTAGGATTCCTGAGCCAGATCGGCGACGGTCGGCGACGGATTCGCAGGGAATGGTTCGCTCGGTTTCGCCGCAGTATCGGGATGCCGGTATTCCGGCGGCTGCGGTTCCGGTTGGGACACCTGAGGAGCCACGATTTTGAACGCCGGGAACATGTCGTTTCCGGATATGATTTTCAAAGCGTTGAGCAGCGGCGCATTGAGTTCATTCTGCAACGCTTGCTGCGTGGCCATGTTGCTTACGCACAATACGATGGTCGTGCCATATACCGCTTCCGGTACGACTCCTTCAAGCCAGCTCTTGTCACGCGGCGACAGCGTGGGATTCTGCTTGAGCAGACGCAGCGTGTCCGACCATATCCGCGTGGCTTGCCCGGCTGGACCGAGAAGGTCATCCGACATTGTGACCTCCTTCAGGTATGTGTGCCGGTGCGCACCGCAGCGGATGCGCTACGGTAGCTATAATAAGTACAACAACAACAGGATATATGTACTCCACTTTAGCCAAGTTATCCACAGCTTAGCGTGTTGTGTCGCCTCAATTGTGAATAACATTCATGTAATTTGTGGATAACTTTTCTACATGTTTTGGCGTGTTTCCAATGTTTTCCGCTGCTCTGCAAGGGGCACGACACACTGATAAATCGTGAAGAAATTGTTTTCATTTTGATTTTTGGGCATGGCTCAGAGTACCGTTATAGAGCTTGACTCATGAGAGCCGTGCATCAGCATGGCAAAAACCGGGAGCATAACTATGAAGAGGACATTCCAGCCCAACAACCGCCGTCGCTCGATGAAGCATGGTTTCCGCGTGCGCATGCGCACCCGTTCCGGCCGCGCGATGATCAACCGCCGCCGTAACAAGGGACGTAAGTCTCTGTCCGCCTGATTGCGGTAGGTGACGAAGGCGAGTGAAGCGGCTGAAAAGCCATCGTGACTTCATCGCAGTGCTGAAGCGTCGCTTCAAGGTGACGGATTCGGATATCGTCGTGCACTTTGTGGTGCATGACGATACCCGTGATGTTCAGGCATCTGCGGATATCATGAGACGTATGGGACTTGCCGTCAGCAAGGCTGTTGGTAACGCTGTAACGCGTAATCGTGTGAAGCGTCGATTTCGTGTGCTCGCAAGACGATATGAAGATATGCTTCCGATGCAGTGCGATATCGTCGTGAGAGCCAAACCCAGCGCATCGCGTGTCGATTTCGCTGACCTTGACCGACAGTTTTCCCGTTGCTTCGCCAAAGTCACGACTACGCATGAACGCAGGGTGAGTCGCTGATGTCAGCCATCGGATCGGCGCTTATCGGCATGATCAAGTGGTACCAGAGGGCCATTTCGGCGAAAACGCCGCCATGCTGCAAGTACTATCCGAGTTGCTCACATTACGCGATCACTGCGGTTCGGCGCTTCGGCGCGGTAAGAGGAATCGTGCTGTTTATGTGGCGTTTTCTTCGCTGCAACCCTTGGAGTCGTGGCGGCATCGATGATGTTCCGCAACATTTTTCACTGTGCTACAGATTTCGCTGGTCGAAGGCATATGAGAAGCCTCGACTCACACCAATGGCCGATGATTAAGGAGATGGCCTGATGAACACTTCCGGAGAATTTCTTCTTGACAGAGGCATTTGGGGCTGGCTGTATAAGCTGCTGACCCCACTTGAGTGGCTCATGACCCAGGTCATGGTCCTGTTCCATAAGTTCCTCACCCTGCTGGGCATGGCACCGATCGGCATCTCTTGGGTGCTGGCGATCGTGTTCCTTGTGCTCGTGGTGCACGCCTGTATTTTGCCGATTTATCTCAAGCAGATGAAGTCGATGCGCAAGATGCAGGCCTTGCAGCCCAAGATGCAGCATATTCAGAACAAGTACAAGGGCAAAAAGGATCAGGCCAGCAAAGAGGCCATGAGCCGTGAGATGATGAAGCTCTACCAGGACAATGACGCCAACCCCATGGGGTCGTGTTGGACCGCCGTCATTCAGGGTCCTGTGTTCATGTGCATGTTCTACATGCTTTCCGCCATTCCGTATATCGCGACCGGCAAGAGGGGAGCGCTTGGCGCATTCGATCAGGCGACTGCCAAGCAGTTCGCGCAAACCCGCGTCTTCGGTGTCAGCGTCACCGATACCTTCGGTACGGCCAACAATTCCGGAAAGGTCGTCATCGGCTTCTTCATCCTGTTGATGTGCGCATGCATGTGGTACATGCAGTTCAACAACATGCGCAAGAACCTCCCCAAGGCTTCGATGCAGGGATCCACGTACAAGATGCAGCAGGCCATGACCTGGGGCTTCCCGATCATGTACATCTTCTCCGGCATCATGTTCCCGTTCGCCGTGCTGGTGTACTGGCTGACCAACAACGCATGCAACCTTGCCCGTTCCTTGTTCCAGGTGTACAAGTTCCCGACCCCGGGTTCCCGTGCAGCTGAGGAAAAGGAGATTCGAGATCATCGTCAGGAGAATGCTCGTCGCGCCAAGGCCGGACAGCTTTCGATTGAGGAAGAGGAACTGGAGAAGGCGCGCCAGGAAGCCGCTGTTCGTCTGGAGCGGGGATACCAGCGCAAGCAGCCCCAGCGGAAGAATCGCAAGAAAAAGTGACACGATTGGAAACCTCTATTTGACCGTGAGGTTTCCTTTTTTTACACTATGGAAGTAATACTCGCTTAAAGGAGTGGTGATATGGCGCAGGAGGAGACCACGACGATCGATCAGCTCAATGAAGAAGCTGACATCGCCGCCGACTACTTGGAAGGCTTATTGGACATCGCCGATTACGAAGGCGATATCGAGATGGGTGTTCGCAACGGTCGTCCGATGGTGCAGATCATCGCTGATGACGATACGGATATCAAGCATCTCATTGGTTGCAATGGTGAAGTGGTCGATGCTTTGCAGCAGCTTACCCGGCTTGCTGTTCAGCAGAAGACCGGCGAACGCTCGCATCTGATTGTTGATGTTGACGGGTTCCTGAAGCGCAAGCGTCAGCGTCTTCGTGACATTGCACTTGATGCCATTGATGAAGTGCATGACACCGGTGAGCCCGTTGATTTGAAACCGATGAATTCGTTCGAGCGCAAGGTCATTCATGATGTGGTTCGCGAGGAGGGGCTGAAGTCTCGTTCTCACGGTGAAGAGCCGCGTCGCTATGTCACCATCTACATGAAGAGCAGCGCCGATGAATCTGACGTCGATGAAGGTAGCGAAGAGTGAGCGATATTGTTTCACGTGAAACATCTGGTGATGAGCTAGATGATTCCGCAATAGTTCGTGAGGCATTGGGCGAAGCATACGACAAGCTCGAAGTGTTTCACGTGAAACTATCCCGCGAGGGTGAGCTGCGTGGATTGATAGGCCCACGCGACATATCCATCATTTGGGAACGTCATATCCTCAACTCCGCCGCATGCGTCCCGTTCATTCGGGAAGTCACCGATCGAAGCAAGGCAAAGACCATTGCCGATGTTGGCAGTGGCGGCGGTTTCCCTGGAATCGTTGCGGCAGCATGCATGCCGGATTGTGCGTTTACACTCATTGAGCCCATGGAACGTCGTGTCGAATGGTTGCAAGAGTGCGTGGATGACATGGACCTGCAGAATGTTACGATTATTCGCGCACGTTCCGACGAAGTCATCGATCGTATCAAGCACCACGAAGGTGAATTGAAACCATTCTCTGTAGTGACCTGTCGAGCAGTGGCGCCAATGACCAAGCTTGCCGGTTGGACGTTGCCTCTGCTTCGCCCTCAAGGTCGACTGGTCGCATTGAAAGGCCGTTCGGCGCAGGCTGAGATTGAAAAGGCGAAGCATCAAATTTCCCATGCCAGGGGAGTGCGTGCTCGTGTCGTTGAAGCTCCAGTAGCTCCCGGTCTCGAATCCACGCACGTCGTTCTCGTAGACAAGCGCTAATTATCGTGTGGCTCCCATGGGTGAGAGTCACACGATAATCCCATGCTCCCGCTGACGGGAATCGTAATTCTGCTTCCGCTGTAGGAGGTTGGATTGCGGGGCGAGACGGACGATATCCATTGCCTTTGAACGCATAAATAATACTGTTATATCTCATCGACATCGCTGACTGTCCGAAGATTGTTTCACGTGAAACAATGAATGTCAAACACGAAAGCGATGGTTTCGCAAGAATGGAGTTATCCACAACTTTAAACAGTGCACAAAGTTATCCACATTATTTGCGACATGTAATCCACATTAGGAAAATGGCGGAAATAAACGGTTTATCTAGTGTTGATCGAAGTGTTCACACACTAATGCACTATACTTATCCACAGTTATCCACATTGCTGTGCACAACTTGAGATGTCCATACGACTAGGAAAAATTAGATGTTGTTCGTTTTTTTAGGAGGGACTATGACATCCAATGATTCACAGGAATCCTCTGCGATTCCTGCCATGGAATCTGCTTCTGAAACGGTCAGAAGGATTTTCGGGAATGATGGTTCCTCTTTGGGTGCCGAGATTGCAGATGAGGCGTCACGCTATGAACGCCTGAATGCCGCATTGTTCCCCCTGCCATCGAGAACCCGATGCCTGGCCGTCGCCAACCAGAAAGGCGGCGTCGGCAAGACAACAACAACGGTGAATATTGCCGCAGCTCTCGCCTCTCATGGAGCTCACGTGCTGGTCATCGATATGGATCCCCAGGGGAACGCCTCTACGGCATGCGGTGTTCCTCACGGCACCAGCGATCCTTCGGTATATGACGTTCTTGAAGGACGAATGACAATCGGAGAGGTACTGAAAACCTGTCCTGATATCCCAGGGCTCGATGTGGTTCCCGCTTCCATTGAACTTTCGGGTGCGGAACTGGAAGTGGCGGATCTGCCGAATCGCAACAATCTGCTGAAGGAAGCCGTCGAATCATTCCTGCAGGATCCGAACAATCATTATGACTATGTTCTGGTCGATTGCCCGCCGAGTCTTGGCCTGTTGGTCATCAACTCCATGTGCGCGGTGTCTGAGATGTTGATTCCGATCCAAGCTGAATACTATGCCTTGGAGGGGCTTGGTCAACTTATCAATACCATAGGATTGGTGCAGGAGCACTATAACCCTAATTTGACTGTGTCGACTATGCTGGTCACTATGTTTGATAAACGAACATTGCTCAGCAGGGAAGTGTTCTCAGAGGTGAAGAGTCACTATCCGAGTATCGTTCTGGATACGACGATTCCACGTACGGTAAAAATATCCGAGGCTCCAAGTTTCGGAAAGACAGTCATCAGCTATGACCCGCGTGGAATGGGAGCGAGTGCCTATGGCGAAGCGGCCTTGGAAATCGCCCGTCGATCGCCTTCGGTGCTGGCTGCAATTGACGCGAAGAGGGGAGAGTAACCCATGACCTCAAAATCACGTTTGGGTAAAGGATTGGGTGCGCTGTTCCCCGCACTTCCCGGTGAGTCGAAAACAGCTCATGCGGAACAGCAGCAATTGGGTGTTGATCTTGAATCCGAGGAGACGACAGCCAACAAGAAAGCCCCTCAAGAGAAAGCTGCGGCTGCACCAGAGAAGGTCGAATCCCATAAGAGCGGTACTGAACAACACAGTGAGTCTACCGCTCCGGTTCGTCTTGGCGAAATCAAGCGTAAGACCATTCCGGCCATGAAGGATTCCATTCCTGCCGTACACAAGTCCACAACGGTGGAGAAGCCCAAGAGCGGCAAGCGCGTTGCCATGCCCGGTATCAGTGATATGGCACACCCCAGTGACATGTTTTTCGGAGCAACAGCACAGGGGACGAGCGATTCCAAGAAAACGCAGCCGGCTCAGCGTTCCGAGAGCACAAAGGCATCCGGCAAGGAAAAGGATAATAAGGAAACTCCAGAATTGAAGCCTGTCGAGGGTGGCTATCTGCTGGATATTCCTGTCAGCTCCATCGTTCCGAATGCGCAGCAGCCGCGCAGCGTCTTTGATGAGGAAGAGCTGAATGAGTTGGCCGCGTCCATCAAGGAAGTCGGCGTATTGCAGCCGATCGTGGTTCGCAAGCGTCAGGCTGGGGAGTCCAGCAAGAGTGATGTTTCACGTGAAACATCGCAGAGATACGAGCTCATTATGGGCGAGCGTCGCTGGCGTGCATCACAACTTGCACAACTGAAGACGATTCCGGCGATTGTCAAAACCACATCAGATGACGAGATGCTGCGTGATGCACTGCTGGAGAACCTTCATCGCGTCGCACTGAATCCTCTGGAAGAGGCGGCGGCATATCAGCAGATGATTGATGACTTCGGCCTGACTCAGGCTGAACTATCCAAGTCGATCTCGAAATCGCGACCGCAAATCGCGAACACATTGCGTCTGCTGAATCTTCCTGCGTCCGTGCAGAAGAAAGTTGCCGCAGGCGTACTGTCCGCAGGGCATGCGCGAGCTCTTCTTGGTTTGAATGACGAAAGTGAAATCGACAAGCTGGCCACTCGAATCATAGGGGAGGGGCTTTCGGTTCGCAGCACCGAGGAAATCGTGGCGCTGAAGAACGCAGAAAGCAACGTGCCCAAGAAGGTAAGGCCGACGAAGAACAATCCTTGGGCCGGTTCTCCGATTGTCAACAACCTTGAAAATCATTTTGACACCAAAGTGTCCATCAAGGGTACGCAAAAGCACGGTCGAATCGAAATCGTGTTTTCCTCCCCTGAGGATATGGAACGCATCCTCAGCATGCTGATTCCCACGGCAGTCGAGGGCGCGGCGGCAAAATGGGTGTGAGGTTGCGAGCCACACAACGGTGTGAGCCGCCATCATCACACAACGGGAAACAACGGTCATGCCGTTCATGAGCTGTATGATCTGGTCTGCCGAGAGGTATTCATTGCCTCTCCGGCAGAACGCGTATAAAGCAACTGTCGTGGCATTTGCAGTCAGAGGACTAATGCAATGAACCGCACGTATAACTGTCCTATTGCATGCACCTGAAAATTCATTACCGAAAACTCTGTTGAGCAATATGAGTTGAAATCGGTCCAGTACAATGCGCTAGATTTGAGCGGATTGTCGTTCTGATGCGATTCTCCGGCGCTGGTAAGCGTCCGCAGCGCTATTTCGGTCAGTCTGTCGTTTCGTTTGTGATTACTGACAATGCAAGCAATATTTGTGTAGCTCAACCCGCCGGTGAAGCAATATCATCGTCTGTGATGAGGTTTGATTTCGCCGACAGGTCGAGCTGTGCTGTTGGATCAGTGCAGTGAGGCCAGGTAGGATTGTGCGTCCAGCGCGGCGCGGCATCCCATGCCTGCGGCACTGATGGCCTGACGGTACACCCGGTCAACGCAGTCACCGGCGGCGAACACTCCAGGCACGGAAGTATGCGTTCCGGCACCGGAGACCAGAATGTACCCGTCGTCATCCATATCCACGGAACCCTTCGCAAAACGCGTGGCCGGTTCATGGCCGATCGCCACGAAGATGCCCTCGGCGGGCAACGTGCCCGTCTCGCCTGTCACGGTGTCGCGAATGTCCACAAAGCCGGCGGAATCATCTGCGGTTTCAGTCTTTGCCGACAGGGAAATGCCGGTCGAAGAGGGAGCATTCAATGCCGATCCGGAGACATTCAGCATCGGAGTCGTCTTCAACGAGAGAAGATTTCCGGTGTTCTGCGCTGCGGGTGCCGCAGCGGTTACCGCATCAGCGCCTGTCTGCTCGCCGGCGGCGTTTTTCTGCCCGCGAATGGCTGTCGCCACCGTATTCATTTTCACGGTGATCTTGGGATTGTTCAGCACGCGCTCGACCATGATCTTGGAGGCGCGGAACTGGTCGCGGCGGTGCAATACGGTCACCGAAGAGCCGAAACGAGTCAGGAACAGTGCCTCTTCGAGCGCGCTGTCTCCTCCGCCCACCACGACGATGGGCTTGTCCTTGAAGAAGAAACCATCGCAGGTGGCGCAATACGATACGCCGTGACCGGAATACTCGGTCTCGCCGGGAATGCCGAGCTTGCGGTACTGCGAACCGGTGGTGATGATGACGGCATCGGCGTGATATTGGCTTCCATTGCTGCACGTGACGGTCTTGGGGGAGGAGCTGAAATCGACGCTCGTGACATCGAGATATTCGATGGATGCGCCGAAAGACTCCGCCTGATCGCGCATACGATCCATCAGTTCCGGTCCGAGAATGCCGTCAGGGAAACCGGGGTAATTCTCCACGGTGGTGGTGTTGACCAGCTGGCCGCCCGGCGTGAGCTCACCCGCAAGAATGGTTGGGCGATACCCGGCGCGTGCGAGGTAGATTGCGGCCGTATATCCGGCAGGGCCGGAACCGATGATGATGGTTGAAAGTTCAGTCATGTCCCTTACGATAGCGAGTTGACCTGACCTCGTCCAGCGGTGGGTGAACAACGACATGGATTCGCCTCGGATGCCGATTGGTCGCTTTCAGATTGCCGAAACAGGCATGCCGCGTTCATGGAAACCGGAGGAGCTAATACGAGCACGATACGGGCCCACAGCATAAGTCCACAGCGTGAGTCACCGCGTACGATGAAACACCCCTCCTACCCGTGAGTAGGAGGGGTGCCTATGAGAACTTCTGCGTCGCCTACAGAACGCGGATGTACACGATGTCGGATTGCGCCGCAGAGTTCTTTGACGTGGAGTTCTGTGTGGTCGAGTTGCCGAACGGGACGTTATCGATGTCGGTCTTGTCCGGCCAATCCTGATTGTCGGATCCGCCACCGTGGTTGTCTCCGTTCAGGATGAACCATGCGGCGACCAATCCCACCACCAGCAGAACCAGCGCGACGACGATGGCGATGACCTTGATCTTGAGCTGCCCCCAGAGTGGCTGGTCAGGCAGGTCCTCCTCGATATTGCGTCCGACATTCGCCGCGTTGACATCGTGCACCTGCTGGGGCGCGAAGCTCGGCGGCATGATCTGGGCCATAGGCGGCAGCTGATCTACCGAAGTACCATCAGTGCCTAGCAGCGGAACGGTGACCGTGGGGTCAAAGGCGTCGGATTGGGCACGCTGCGCCGGTGTCTGCACACCCGGCACATTCGCACCCGGAGCCGCCGCAGGACGGCCGCCAGACATGTTCCGCAGGGCATCGCGGCTGATTGGTGCCGTCATCCGCGTACGCGACTTCGATGATCCGGGGATGGCTGCTCCATTGGCTCCGGGCGCCGATGCCGACACTGTGAATGACGGGGGCATTACGGCGTCGCCCGACACCGCGGCCTTGGCGGATCTGGCGGCAAGAGCGGCCAATGATTCCGACATATGCGCGCGCGGCTGCGGCATGGCGTTCGTGGCAATGGGCTGAGCCGCACGGGTCGTGGGATGGCTTCCAGCCACGGTTTGCTCGCCTTCAGACACCTGCGCCTCACCGGACTGCGGCAACGGCGGGATGCTGCCGGCGCGGGTGCGCTCATTGTCGTCCTCTTCCGGCAGCGGAACATTCGGCATATTGGCCACGATGCTCTGTATCTCGCCGGTTGCACCGGTCGTCCGGGGTTTGCCGGTACTGCCCGCAACACCAGACGCACCAGCAGCGGACCTACGCGGCTTGGCGGCGGGCGGGAACGATGCCGGCAGCGGTGCATACACCGGCATCGGCTGCTCAATCGCGGTCTCTTCCGCAGTGGATGTCGTCACCGGCGACTCCGGCTCCCCGTCCTTGCGCAAGGAGCCCATAAGCTGACCGACCTTCGATTGCAGGGAGGCCAGGGTCTTTGACGGCTCGGCGGTATCCGGTTCGAACAATTCCGCTTCGGGGATGACCGGCTGATCGGCCGAGGGCGGATCTCCGGGCAGCTGAGCCAGGAACGCCTGCTGTGCGAGACGCTGCTCGTTGACGAACCTGGCCTCGGCGCCGGCTGCCAGTCCCGCCTCGGAAATCGACAATTCCGGCAGTTTCGTCGAGGTAACCAGCCCATTCGGCAGTTCCACGATCTTGTCATCGCTCGTGTCACGCAACGCCACCATGCTGATCGAGGCGCTGCCACTGACCGACGGCAATATGATGTCACGATCCGACAGGTTGCCGAATGGCTCCCACGCGCCCAGCAGCGCGCTCAGCTCGGCCAGCGTTGCCATCGGCACGATGATTTCCCCATCTTCGGTGTGCAGGGCCAGTCCACGCTTGCAGATCACGCGGAATTCCGTGGGAACGTCGGCGGGCAGCATATTCAGGTCGAACGTCGTGTTCGCGCCTGAAGGCGTCTTGGTCAGCAGCGCGTACAGCAGTGCGGCCAGCTGTCGCGTCGCCATCTGCTCATACGACATCACATCACCGTCGATGCCGCTGCAGATATCGGCCAATGCGGCGGCGACGGGAGTGTCGGCGAACTGCACGCCATTGACGCTCACGCGAATGGTATCGGTGCTCAGCGCGGTATGGGTCAGCCCCGTGTCCAACAGCTCCTGAACCGCCTGGGTGCATTGTCCCACGATCGATCGAATCGCGTCGTAGCTGAGGAACGAGGAAGACGAACGCTTCATGTATTCCGCCAGCGCCAGACCGGAGTCCGGCTCGGTGATCACCACCGCGGCATCGCCGACGTGCTGCAGCTGCAGCACCGGCGTGCAGTACCGGCTGTTGGCCAGCGCGAGCGTGGAAGCCGCCTCGTTGATCTGCGGCAGAACGGATGTGTCGGTGATGATGAACAGCTGGCAGGACTGCGCCAGCATGCGGTCATTGGCTATCCATGCGCTCAATCCGTCACTTTCGCGCAGTGAAGAAACGAGAGTGTAGCGACCGATGACGGTATCTCCCAATTGAGGCTTCATAGTAGTTGTTTCTCCGTGCTCTGCTGTCATGCGCTGAGATAGTGGTGATGCTGACATTCTAGCCGTGGGGATGGTCGGCTGTGCAGCCGCGATGGACGCGGCTTGACGAGTGGAATGATGCGGCGTTGGCGGTATGGTGGGAATTCGCGGCTGGGCGTTGTTGACGGCCGCGATACCTGCCGCGGCACTTGCTGCGGCACCGGCTGCGTTTGCCGCGACGTTCGGCAGTACGACGGACTTGATGGACGGGCGTTGGCCCTTACGGTTGACCGTCGGCGCGAAGCTAGGCGGAAGGTTGTCGGACGGAATCCCCCTGGGGTGGTCCTGAACCGGCCGTTCGAGATCGGTCACAGTTTCAGCGGCCCGTTCCGCGGAACCGTCATTCTCCGAGGTTCCATCGTCACCCAGCGAATGATTATCGTAATGATTATCATTCTCCGCAATTGCCGTGGTACCCTCTTCGACCTCCGCGTTTTGTGCCTGAGCTTCCTCGGTCTCCGACTCAGCCGGTGTCGATACCGATGTCGCAGTGGAAGTCCTACGCAACAGCCGTGCCTTCATGGTGACGATCAGGCTGGAGAACTCCTCCACGCGCATCAGCCATAGCAGCCCGGCATACACGGCCGTCACCACAATCGTCAGAATCGCGCATATGACGATGGATTGCCACCAGCTCATATGTCCGTTGACGCTGGAAACCTTCGCGCCGACCAAACGCGTGGCCAGCGGGTTGAGGAATAGTCCGCACGCGCATGCCGCCGCACCGGCAATCAGGGCCTTGACATGCATGATGATGATGCGCTTGCCGTCGATCCGCCCGCCGAATCGTCTGCGCAACAGCCAGAACACCCATGGGAACGTGATGATATATGACAGGCTCAGCGACAGAGCCACCATGAGCGTCCAATATTTCGGCGGCGCGAAACGCAGCGAGGTCAGCAGAAGCAGCAACTGCACGGCGTTGTCGGCCGCCGCGAACAGGAACGGGCTGCGGCCGTCCTCATACGCGTAGAAGGCGCGCTGCACCAGCAGGAACGCACTGGTGGGCACCAATCCCACCAGCAGGCCGATCAGAGGCCCGGATATCAGAATCGCCCCATGCACATTCGTGGACGGAATCAGCGCCTTCACCAGCGGCACCGGCATGGCAATCATGACCGCGGTGAAGAAGAACATCGCAAGACCGGTGGATCGCAGGGATGAGCTGAGGTCGGCGCGGGCATCCCCGATACGATGCTCGCTGATCGCGCGGGACATGCGCGGGAACACCGCGGTCGTGATGGACACGGCGATGATCGAATAGGGAAGAACGTATATCGTGTACGCGTACTGATAGCTCGCGTTGCCCGCGATGCCGTACAAATCGCCGCCGGCGGTCGGGGCGCCGGTATTGACACGCGAATTGACGATGCCCATCAGCTGGTTGAGCAGCACCATGGCGATGCTCCACACCGCCACCTGGCCCATGGAACGCAATCCCAGCCCATGCAGTCCCCAGCGAGGCCGGTAGTGGATGCCGCAACGCAGCAAAGGAATGAACAGCACCAGGGCCTGGAACGCCACGCCGGCCGTCCAGGCACCCGCGGTCAGGGCTATCTTGCCGGATGTCCAGAACGACATCGGCTGCCGTCCCGCGTTGCCGAACAGCATGATGAACGCGCCGAAACCGATGCAGCTGATGACGTTGGCGCCCACGGAGCTCCACGCATACGTCGCGAAACGCCCCTTTGCGGCGAGGATCTGCCCCAATACGGTATACAGGCCGTAAAACAGGATCTGGGGCATACACCACAGCGTGAAGGCGTTCGCCAGCGCCCTTTGCGCGGGCGTCCAGCTGGAGTCGAGGTACAGCATCGTCAGCAGTGGCGTGCCGGACGCCATCAGCAGTGTGATGGCCAGCAGCAGCGCGATGGACAAGGTGATGAGCTTGCTGAGTCGCTCATCCGCGTCCTTCTGCTTGAGCGTGCGCACGATCTGCGGCACGAGCACCGCGTTGAACACGCCGGTGGACAGCAGGTTGAAGATCACCTGCGGTATCTGCGCGCCGGCCTGATACGCGTTGGCTGCGATACCGGTGGTACCGAGCGCGCCGACGAGGAAGATGGTGCGGATCTGGCCGGTCACACGTGACGCGGCCGTGCCGCACGCCATGATCAGCGAATTGCGTCCTACCGTGGTGCTCATTCGTCGGGGTCCTTCTTTCGATGGAATTGGCGCCAGAGGCCGACCAGGCCGAGCAGCAGCGAGAAGCCGATGATGATGAATCCGGTCATGTCGCTGATGCGCAGCACGCTGGTGATGTCGGTGTTCTGTGCGGAACCGAACGTGTCGCCGTTGCGGTCCAGCAATGTGATGTGGGCTGTGGCGTGGCCGGAAGTGGCGACGCGGATGGCGAACGTGACCTGCGCCTCGCTGTTCGCCGGTATGGTGGCCTCAGTGAACCGCGATGTGACGATTTCCATGGAGTCGGTGAGGGATGAGACCTTCACCCGTACCGGATACGGATGGTTGTTCCTGACGGTGACGGGCATTTTGGCCGTTTCGCTGACGACGGTGATGGAGTCGGTCGGCGTGATGGATACGCCGCCGAACATGCCTCCGCCGAGCCGTTTGGCGCCGTCGACCAGACTGTCGATGTTGCGCGACGCGGACGAGAGCGCATGCAGTGCCAGCGTGCTCTGTGCGGCCTTGATCTTGCGGATCCAGGACGCGGATGCCTTATGGTCGGTGAGGACCGACGTGGCGAAGCGGTTGATGTCGTTGCGGCTTTCGGCCAGCGATTCCAGCGCGGACGTGACCGATCGGGTGTTCCGCTCGCTTAAATGACTGTCTTGGGGGACGATTTGCAGCGCCTTGTCGCCGGTCCGATAGGCGTCGGCGCCAATGAGATCGTTCAGGTCGGTGAGTTGCAGCCATGAGGACTGTTCGACCGCGGTCATCAGCGTGTCGATGAACGCCGCCGACATATTAGTGCCGAAGCAGACCAGCAGGTTGCGGTTCATCGCCGCATACGGCTGCTCCATCTGATAGAAGGCGCTCTGCGCGACGAACCGCGCGATGCGTCCCGCGTTACTGGTCTCGCCGTCCGCATCACTGCTGGTGGGCTTGCCTTTGGCGAGGTCGCCGAGTTCCTTCTGCTCGCTCAGCACCGTGATGTCGCCGGCCGAGGTGGGGATTGTGTATGTGCCTGTGTGCACGGTGGCCGTGGTGCTGGAGTCGAAGTCGTGACCGGCGATGACGTACTGGTATCCCTGCTTCCTGGCCGTGGAGAGCGCCTGCCGGGTCCAATCGCCCTTGCCTTGCCAGGCGATGGGCAGGGAATTGGATGATGCCGGTGCCGCGGCCAGTGCGGATCGTGCGTTCCATGCGCCGGTGCCGACGCCGGCCTGTTCGTACGACCGAACGTTGTTGATCGCGGCATAGGCGGTGATGTCGAATCCGGCCGGCTGCATGACGGCATCGATGCGTTGCCCGGTGTCGGAAGCCAATGCCGTCGGGTCGGGCCAGTTGATGAAC
>OCPQ01000389.1_pt1 | contig 30554 bp, 15 predicted proteins | sample 1538251 | NCBI WGS metagenome assembly OCPQ01 (sample SAMEA2580249, study PRJEB22360) | human gut metagenome | biome: human gut; feature: human-associated habitat; material: faeces | place: Denmark | collected 2008/2010 | reverse complement strand
TTACCGCCTCGCGGCGGCGGGGTTTCCATAGCTCGCCCCCGAACCGTACTTACAACTCTCACTGTATACGGCTCTCCATTTATAAACTCAATTTAACTGTCCACAGTGTAATTTCTTATGACATTCTCTACACAAAGCTATTGTTTTGCGATTTCTCGCTATCATAAGAGCTTCCCAAAAAGTTTTACCTTGTAAATCTTTAAGCCGATGAACATGATGAATTTCTATGGGAGTATTAGTTTTTCCGCATAGCTCACATTCTCTGGCTTTTATTCTGTCGATTAGCTTTGTACTGCTGAAATATTTGATTGTATTTGGAACTAAGTCTGCATTAGATTGGAATGCTTTTTTCTGCCGTTTAAAACCCTCGTTATAAAACACTCGCATTTTCTCAACTCCTTTGGAATTACGGAACTTTACAGCAAAATCTTTTCCTGCTCTGAATTTTCCGATTACTTTTGAAATTGATGTTCTGTATTTTGTGCCGTAGGTTTTGTACATACTGTATTCCATAATATACTTGTAGCTGTTGATGATTGAGCTGTTATTGGCTATACAGTAATAATTGTAAAAACCTCGTATCATACTGTTGTAGTAGTCGAGTATTTCCAGATCATCACAGTTTTTCAATCTGTATATTGCCTTGGGTTTCCAAATTTCTTTTCCATTATGGTAGATTAACTTCATAGCACCTGTATCAATCAAGTGTTTCCTGATTGTATCACTTGAAACTTCCAGTACAATTCTGCCCGTGTAATTACGAACGAGCTTGCCTGTTTTATCTCTCTTGGTTAGATTGCTATGCCGTACTCTGATTTCATAACTGAGAAATTTCGCACTTTTTTGGGCATTGGTAATCAGCGTTTTCTCTTCTGATAGCTCCAACTGTAATTGTTCTTTGAGAAAATTCTTAAAATCTTCTTTTATTTTCTTACAATCCTCTTTCGAACCGATAACTCCGCACAGCCAATCATCAGCATATCTGACATAGACCAGCCTTGCATAATTGTTATCCATAGGGTCACTTGGGGGAATATTCACCCGTTCTTTTTCCAACTGCCTTATGCGTGCAATCGCATTTTCTCTTTCACAGTCGTCGTTTGCATTTTTCAATGCGATTCTGGCTTTGCTTAATTCGACTTCGTTCCTGCGGTACTCTTTTGTACGCATACGCTTTTTACCTTTTTTAAATTTTCGGACATACTCATTTACATACTTATCAAATTTATCCAAATAAATGTTTGCAAGAATAGGACTGATAATGCCACCCTGCGGTGTTCCCGAATAGGTGTTATGAAAAGTCCAATTCTCAATATAGCCTGCATTCAGAAATTTTCTTACCAGTCGAAGAAATCTCTCGTCATTGATACGTTCTCGTAAAATTCCAATCAACGTAGCATGGTTGATGTTATCAAAAAAACCTTTAATGTCTCCTTCGATAAACCATTTCACACCCGTGAAAGTTTTTTGAATTTCATTGAGTGCCGTATGACAGCTTCTATTAGGTCTGAACCCATGAGAAGTATTTTCAAAATGCCCCTCATAGATAGCTTCTAAAATCATTCTGATAACCTCTTGAAGCAATTTATCCTCAAAGGACGGTATTCCGAGTGGACGCATTTTTCCGTTCTTCTTTGGAATATAGGTTCTTCTTGCAGGTTTTGGCTGATAGCTTTCATCTTTGAGCGAAACTATGATTTTCCGTATTCTTTCGATACTCATACCGTCAACCGTTTGCTTGTCAGTACCTTTTGTCATACTTCCGTCATTGGAATAAATGTTTTGATAAGCGGTTAAGTACAGTTCCTCATTGTAGAGCAAACGGTATAAACGCTCGTACTTGTAATCTTTTTGGTTACTGTGTTTCGTTAAGCTGATTAACACATTTTCAGGATTTCTCATAATGTATCACACATTATCCTTTCTATATTGTTAATGTTATAAACTGCCTTCCTTCGCCATGTAAGTGCCATTAACACTCTCGGACTACTATGAAGGCTCCGTTACCATATCGAATATTCATAAGCCTACACTTAATAGCTTATTTTTAAGCGTTTCGACTTAGGTAATCCCCGTTTAGCATCATACTAACGATTTGGCTTGTTAGGTTGTCGGATACGACTTCCATCCTTTTATGCTTATTGCATATACGTCTCAGCCTATCTTTGCTTACGCTCCTGAACAGCGGAACATAAGTGCTGAGATATGGCGAATAATAATTACCTTACGCCATAGTCCCGACATTGACCGTTTGGACTATCGTTCAACCAGTATGGGCTTTATCCTCATACCTAACTTTTCATCTCCCCATTCAGTCGCAGCTTGGTAATTAGCTGACTTATGGCTTTACCGACGTGCTATTTTCCCTGATATTTAGTTTCCCTCACAGGTAAATCGGTTGATGATAGGACTGTAAGATACTATCCTAATACCTTGCCAAAGGTATATTTATTATGATGCCTTTACGGGCGCACGTTCCAGATCAGACGGTTTCCAGGGGCAGTCCAGATGATGCAGTGCAAGTAATCTGTCCTGGACGTTGGTACCAGCACCGAGTTTCGGAGTGGAACCCATCAGGATTCTTACCTGCCCTGCCCGCACCTTTGCAAACAGCTCCGCTTTTCTTACTTCCGTATTATATTCATGAATAAATGCGATCTCCTCTTTCGGGATTCCCCGTTCCACCAGCTTGTTTCTTACATCATCATACACGTTGAATGTTCCATCATTTTTCGGTGTGCTGAGGTCGCAGAAGATCAACTGGGTAGCCTGTGTATCTTTTCCGTCCTCCCATACCTGGAAAGCATTCTCCACACAGGCATTTACCTTGCTTTCCCCTGCATCCGGTAGCATATCATTCAAAAGCCTCTGGTCTAATGCACATTTTCTTCCGTCATTGGTAATCTTGAGCATGTTATCTACCCTTGGATCTACTGCACCGCCCCTGACCTGTTCTGCACGTTCCGAAAAGGCTTCCACCATTTCTTTCTGTTCCTCACTCGGCTTTAATACTTCATTGATATATTCTGCTTCCGGTACAGGAAGATTCAGCATATCTGCAGTCTGAATATCCGCAGCTTCTTTAAATATGGAAATCAGTTCTGGAAGATTAAAGAAACGGGCAAATCGTGTTTTTGCACGATAGCCCGTCCCTTCCGGTGACAATTCGATTGCCGTAACTGTTTCTCCAAAAGTTGCTGCCCACGAATCAAAATGTCCCATTCCCATATTCATTAAAGTATCATACTGGAGGTATCTCATAATGGTGTATAATTCAGTCATACTGTTTGATACAGGTGTTCCCGTTGCAAACGTGATTCCCTTTCCCCCGGTAATCTCATCCATGTACCTGCATTTCATAAACATATCTGAACTTTTCTGTGCATCGGTCTGTGAAATGCCTGCCACATTCCGCATTTTTGTGTATAAAAAAAGGTTCTTGTAAAAATGTGACTCGTCCACAAACAGCCTGTCCACGCCTAGTTGCTCAAAAGTCACCACATCATCCTTTCGTGTCTGGTCATTCAGTTTTTCCAGTTTTGCTTTCAGGGTTTTCTTTGTCTTTTCCATCTGCTTGATCGTATACTGCTGTCCCGCTTCCTCTTTTGCTGCTTCAATAGAATAGGTAATATCTGCGATCTGATCTTCCAACAATGAAATCTGCCTTTCCCTGGAAAGCGGGATTTTCTCAAACTGGCTGTGTCCGATAATGACCGCATCATAATCCCCTGTTGCGATTCTGGAACAGAACCGTTTTCTGTTTGCCGGTTCAAAGTCTTTCTTCGTTGCCACCAGAATATTTGCTCCCGGATATAAGCGTAAAAAATCGCTTCCCCACTGTTCCAGCAAATGGTTCGGAACCACATAAAGACTCTTTTGTGCCAGTCCCAGACGCTTGCTCTCCATACCGGCTGCGATCATCTGGAACGTCTTGCCTGCACCTACACAGTGTGCAAGCAGGGTATTATTTCCATAAAGGATATGTGCCACCGCATTTTTCTGATGCTCCATCAGCTTAATTTCCGGATTCATTCCGACAAACTGAATGTGACTGCCATCATATTCCCTTGGCCGGATGCTGTTAAACCGTTCATTATAAATTTTGCAGAGTGTTTCCCGTCGGCTCATATCCTTAAAAATCCACTCTTTAAACTCTTCCCGGATCAGTTCCTGCTTCTGCTGTGCCAGGGTGGTTTCTTTCCGGTTCAGTACCCGGTGTTCCCCATCCGCATCATGTATTGTGTCATAGATTTTTGTGTCACGCAGATTCAGTGCATCCTCCAACAGCCTGTAAGCATTTGCCCTTTGTGTTCCGTAAGTTGCGGTGGAAAGCGGGTTATTGCTGCTGTCCACGTTCTTTCCTTTTACGTTCCATTGTCCGGTCACTTCTGCATACTGTACTTTGATACGCTCATAATTGATATGCTGTCGTGGTGTATGGAATGTTTCTGCCATGAACTCTGTAATATAGTCCGGCGAAATCCATGTTGCACCAAGCCTTGCTTCAATCTCGGAAGCGTCCAGATCTTTCGGCTGTACCCGTTCCAGTGCCTGTACATTGACCATATATTCCGGGTGGTTCTCTGCAAACTGCTTTGCAATGTTCAGCTTCTCCCTGACATTCCCGGAAAGATACTCGTCGGATGGCTCCCATTTATCCGTAAGCGGATTCTTGAAGATAACACCTGTAAGCTCCTCTGTGACCTCCTCCTCTGTTTTTCCGGTAAGCTCCATCATATAAGGAATATCCACTTTTGCCTTTTCCCCGATAGATACCGCCAGTGCCTCACTTGCAGTATCTACCGATGTTACCGGCTCTGCCCTGCGGATCGTCCTTTTCGTAAATATGTCTGCTTTCCGCTTCAACTCGCCCTTTTCGTCCAAAAATTCAAGGGAAGTCAAAAGGCAATAGCTGCTGTCCATGCTGAACGCTCTTTTATTCGCATTGCTGCTGAGTAGTCCATATTTTGCAGTAAAGCTGTCATAAACCTGATTCAATTCAGCCTGTAAGCTGGCAACCTCTTCATCACTGCATTCTTCCAACTGCCGTTCCAGAAGTCTGTTTGTTGCATCCCGGATAGCAACCATGCCTCTGACACGTTCGCCTGTCACAACGGGAAGTTCCATCTTATTCATAACAGAATTTTCCCTGTAATAAATATCCTCTCCGACAAGTGCAAAGCTGAAGTTCTTAATGTTCGGATCTGCCGGTATGGATACCACCTGTTCTTCCAGTTCCGTATCCAAAATCTCCTGCTCTGTGATAGTTCCCTGGATATACTTTACCGCTTCTTTTATCTGCTCTGCCAGATCTGCTCCCTCTTTTGCCTTTACTGTTACTTCCTGTTTTCCGTACTGGGTACTTTCTGTTGTGAAATCCCCAAGCACCATTTCCGGGTGGTCAGCAAAATAAGAATTGACCGTATAGCCTTCTGATGTGGTTTTTAACTGTACCCAGTCTGGCTCTGTGATCGCAGCCCTGTCCCTTTTCTGGAAAAACAGAATATCCGCAACCACACTGGTATTGGCATTTCTCTGGAAAGCATTGTTCGGTAAGCGGATTGCCCCAAGCAGGTCTGCCCGGTTTGCAAAATACTGTCGGACTTCCGGATTCTGTTTATCCATTGTACCGCTTGATGTGACAACTGCCACCACTCCTCCCGGACGTACCAGGTCTAAGGATTTTGCGATAAAATAATCATGGATCGTAAAATGGTATCTGTCATACTTGCGGTCACTGACCTGATATGCCCCAAACGGTACATTTCCAATCACACAGTCAAAAAAGCTGTCCGGGTAACTGGTTTCCTCAAATCCCTGTACTGCAATCCTGTTCTTCTGGTAAAGCTGTTTCGCAATCTGCCCGGAAACCGGATCAAGCTCCACGCCATACATATTTGCAGCACTCATGCTTTCCGGTAAAAGTCCCATAAAGTTACCAACTCCACAGGATGGTTCCAGGATATTTCCCTGTTTCAGTCCCATATTTCCAAGTGCTTCATACATAGCCTTGATAACTGTCGGAGAAGTATAAAAGGCATTCAGCGTTGATGCCCTTGCTGCACTGTATTCTTCTGGCGTGAGGACTCCTTTTAACTGCGTGTATTCCTCTACCCAGGCACTGTTTCTTTCTTCAAAAGCCTGGGGAATACCGCCCCATCCAACATATCTCGACAACACTTCCTGTTCTTCCGATGTTGCTAATCTCTGATCCTGTTCCAGTTCTTTCAGCAGCCGGATAGCTTCCATATTTGCTTTAAACTTTGCCTTCGGACCGCCAGCACCAAGGTTATCGTCCGTAATATGGAAATTATGAGGTTCCTGTTCCTGCACCTGTTCATTCTGCAGATATGGTAAAAATTCTCCCTCATAGCCAAACAGTTCGTTCTCCCCTGGAATATAATTTCGTCCGGTTTCCATACATCGGAAAATATCAGCTTTTGATGAACCACTCGCTTCGTAGAATCCTGCATAGGAATATAAAATATCTTCTTCTCGCTCGTAGGTAGTCAAGTGCAATTCTGTATTTCCTCTTGTCTGGTTTACCAGTTCTTTCCCTTCCAGACCTTGCGGAAGAATCCCCACTGCTTCAAAATGATACCCCTGATATTCAAATACATTCTCGTCCCACTGTTCCTGTACAACTACATCTTCTGGCTCAGATTCTGGTTCCCCTTTTTGTACCTCCTCCATTTCTGCAGACGATTCTTCCACTTCTGGTTCTTCTGTATTTTCTTCTGGTTCGGAGGCACTCACAATATCAAATAAAGACATCTGGTATCCATCTAAGCCATCTGCCTGATCTGGTACTTCCTGTGCTGGGAAAATCGTATAGCTGCCTTCCACATACTGATGTACTTCCGTCAATAGCTGTAATTTCTTCTCATAAGTTTCATTCACTGATTCAAAATCCAATGGCAGCATTGCCAGTGCATCGTCCATCGCCTGTAACAATTTCTGCGACTGCCCCGAATCATTCAGCATAACAGGAAGTTCTTTTCTTGCTTCTTCATTAAAGAAATCCTGCTTGAACGGACGCTCGATTTCTTCTGGCAGCCTTGCATAAAAACTGATCACTTTTCCTGCAATCCGTTCCCTCTCATATTCCGGCATACGGGAATAATCTGCGGAACGTAAGAACTGCTGGTTATCAATCAGATAGCCGATTCTTTTTGCAACTTTTGCCCAGGGCAGCAACACCGAAGTATCTGGATTCCCATAGTCCCCTCTCTCCAGCTTCAAACCTTTCCCATCATAATCTGCATGTGAATTGTCTGCTCCACATAAAGCATGGCTCTGACCGCCTATCCCATATTTTTCCTTGATAAAATCTGTCCTTGCCTTATCATCTCCATTCAGAAGATAAAAAGAATAGGTAGAAAGCCTTCCATCCGAATACGGACCGCCACCGGCAAGAAAAGCATCTATTTCATCTTGAGTAATAAATACCTTATGTTCCTGCCATGCGAATTCATCTCTGGCATTGTATGGAATTACTTCTGCTGCAAATTTCTGAAACTGACCGGATATTCTGATTGGATTATAGGTGCGGAACCGCATAATGCTTTTATCTTCCTCATAAGCCATTGCCAGTCCTTCCAGACGCTCGTTCAGATCTGCCAGCCACTCCGGCTCTGTTAGTTTCTCTTCCAGATAATCAGTAATTTCCGGATAAATACTGTGAAGATGTGGTAAATCCTCTTCATCAAAGACAAGTTCTGCTACACCCTCTGCCATATCCGCTTTCATATAGGCAAGTGCCTGGGCATGTTCCTTTATCGCATTCTCCCTTGCAACATCAAGTACAGACTGTGGTGCATACTCGCCTTGCTTCAAAAGCTGATGGATACGACCACTCACATCTTCCCAGGATAAAAACGCCTTATCCAGAATCTGATCGGTAACCGTATGCCCTACTGCAATCTGCAATCCCGTTTCGTCAAACCAGACAGAATATTCCATGCCATTGATTTCAAAGCCCTTTCCACCAGTCCCATACTCCCGCTTCACAAACTCTGTATATTCTTCCGGTGTCTGTTCACTCATAAAATTATAGATAATACGAAGCTGGCTCTTGCTTCGGTTTCCTCCGGTTCTTAAAACCTCATCGACCACCTCACTTGGAATGGCAATCTCCCCGGCATAGAGGGCAGCTATTCTGTTTTCGATTTCTCTTTTCTGTTCATTTACAGATGGAAGTTCGGGCAAAGATAAAGCAGAGGCAATTTCTTCCTCTGCTTTACTTAACTGATCTTCACTTGTGTCTTCAATTAGCTGTACACCAATTCCGTCAAGATGCTCTCTTCCGCTGTTGCCGTCAGACTGTTCATATGTGCTGTCCACGCCATCGGGTTCTCCTCTTTCGATGGTGCCGGATTCTTCTCCAACAGTTTCGCCATCTGTACTTCCAATCTCTTCTGTGCTGTTTTCTCGATCTCTTCCAGATGGCTGTTCAGTTTCCCGGTCAGTAACAGGCTCTGATACAGGCTGTTCTTGTGTTCCTTCAGAAATGTCCTCCGCAGCATTCCGTATTTCCCAATCTGTACCTCTGTCTCCTGGATTGTCAGATTCGGAAACAGATAATCCCCTTTGCGATGATATGTCAGTCCCATGCTCATTTCCTCCTTCATCTTCCTGTGAATATTCGTTTTCTATGATTCTGTTGTTGTTTTCTTCACTTTCACGAATTAACGTGTTAAATTTATTATAATTCCTTTCCTCAGAATTTTCAATACCCTTTTTCATTTCTTCTAATGAAATACGGTGTACAAATCTTCCAATATCCACTAGCACAGACTCACTGGCCATGCTCGTCGCATTTCCAATAAATGTCAGCACTGATAAACTGTTATAGTCTGTGATATGTACGAAGTCCATTTCTTCCTGCCGTTCCAACGGATCAAGTCCGCATCTGGAAGCCAGCGTATAATAAATGCTGTCTGTCAACAGACTGCGAAATTCACTGCGTATGGTATCTTCTTCCAGCTCCTCCAGGTACGTTCCTTCCATCACATATGTCAAGCCATCCAGGTATTCATCCAGATTTTCTTCTACCATATACTTTGCTGTTGCCATCAGTGCATCAGAAAGACTTCCTGTATCTTTAGCTTCCAGTCCATAAACTTCTTCTAAATGGTTTAATAACTCCTCCTGTTGCTTCTCCTGCAACCGCCACAGGTAAGGGGTTCTTCCACCTTTTACCTTATGAGTATCCTGAATATCAAATACATATCGGAGTCTTGTTTTCTGCATGGTTTCATCCAAAAGAGCAATTCCCTTTGCTCCTCGGTTTACCCACCGCAGCATTTTTTCATTCCATAATTCCAGCGAAGCACAGGCAGTTGCTTTTGGACGCTGCGCGTGGATCAAAAGCTGATCCATAAATGGATACCGATACAGTCTGGCTGCAGTATCCAGATAATTCATCCAGTCCCTTGGTGAACTGCTGATACGGGTTGCATGATACTCCGCAAGTCCCCGTATCTCATCTAAATGAGCCATAACTCATTCCTCCTTCCGTCTGTGCCTTATTTCTTCTTTTTAGGAAATTCCAGACTGAATCTGGCTTTTCCATCTTCTAACCCTAATACCAGATCGGCATCAAATTTGCTGTCTTTTTTCTTGGAATACAGTCCTTTCACATGGGTACGTCCATTTTTCAGAAGCTCCACCGCCATCTTTTTATCCATCGACTTTTTCATACTTTCCAGAAAGCGGTTCGACTTCCACAGAGCAAACTGACAGCTTCTGTCAGAGCAGTAATAATTGGTCTTACCCTCATATACATCAGAACCGCATACCGGGCATTTCCCGATTACTTCCTTTGCAATCTGAAAACGGTTCCGTTCTTCTTCCGAAATTGCCCTGCACATAGAAAGAATCTCATTAATCATGGATACAATCCCATTCATAAATTCATCTTCCTGGATTTCCCCCTTTTCCATCATCAGAAGCTGATTCTCCCATTCTGCTGTCAGGCCTGCAGATTTCAGATTCTCCGGCATTACATGAATCAGCTCACATCCTGCTACGGTAGGAAGAATCTGTTTTCCTTTACGTTCTGCATAACCGGAAGATACCAGCTTCTCAATGATATTCGCTCTGGTTGCCGGTGTCCCAAGTCCTTTTTTCTCTGTTTCAGAATCAAATTCCTTATTCCCCGCTGTTTCCATCGCAGCAAGCAGGGTATCTTCGGTAAACATCTTCGGCGGGGAAGTATAATGTGTACTCTTCTCTGCCTTCACAGAGGCAAGAGTCATTCCTTCCTCATATCCTTCTGGAAGTTCTGTCTTATGATCCGGTTCGTCAGGTTTCTTATCCTTTACACAGTATTTCCGAAAGGCTTCTTCCACTTCTTTGAAGCCCATCTGTACAGGCAGCTTTCCCTTTGCAGTAAATTCATGTTCTTTGCACTGTACGGAAATTTCTGTCTGCTCATAAAGGTACTCTTCCCCTGTTGCCTGAACAAGCTGCTGTCCGATCAGCATCAGCAGATTTTTCTTTCCACTGGAAAGTCCTCCCATGCCTTTTTCCATTGCTTCTTTTGTCGGCAGTATTGCATGATGATCAGATACCTTTGCATTATTAACCACACGATCTATGTTACCTCTAGTCTGTCCAGATTCCAGAAACGGAAGAAAATCTGTCATGCCTTCGGCAAGCATTTTTACCGTTTCTTTCATATCTTCGGTTACATACTGACTGTCTGTTCTCGGATAGGTAACCATCTTTTCTTCGTACAGCTCCTGCAGCATATCCAATGTCTTCTGGGCAGTGTATCCAAAAAAACGATTTGCTTCCCTCTGCAGACCGGTCAGATCATAAAGTTTTGGTGGGAAAGTCTTTTTCTGCTCTCTTTTTACCCTTGTGACCAGTGCTTCTGTCCCATCACAAAGTTTTCTTAATTCTTCCGCTTCCATTTCTAACGGGATACTCTCTGATGTTACCATAAGTTTCCCATCTGACAGAGAAACCTTATAATAGGCTTCTTTCTTGAAATGCTCGATCTTCTCTTTTCTTTCCGTCAGCATGGCAAGCGTCGGTGTCTGTACCCTGCCAACTACCAAACGCTTAAAATATCTGGTTGTGTAGGCTCTCGTTGCGTTCATTCCAATCAACCAATCCGCCTGTGCCCTGCATACCGCAGCATTACAAAGCCCTGCATATTCTCTCCCGTCAGTTAGGGACTGAAATCCTTTCTGAATGGCTTCATCTTCCATTGAACTGATCCACAGACGCTTCACTGGTTTCTGACAGCCTGCCAAATCATAAACTCTTTTAAAAATCAGTTCTCCTTCTCTTCCGGCATCACAGCCATTGACCAGATATGCTACATCTGCCCGGTTCATTAAGCCGCATAGCACATCAAACTGCTTCTTTTTATCTTCTGATACCTGAACTTTCCATACTTCCGGAATGATCGGCAAATCCTCAAACTGCCATTTTGCATATTTTTCATTATAAATTTCCGGTGGTGCATATTCTGCCAGGTGTCCCAGACACCAACTGACAATGCAACTGTTCCCCTCCAGATACCCGTCCTTTCTCTGATAAGCAGATAAATTTTTTGCAAGGCTTTGTGCCACGCTCGGTTTCTCTGCAATCACTAAAAATTTCGCCATGTTTTCCTCCTGTTCCTGTCAAAAAGGCAGTCCATAAAGAACTGCCCTTTCTCCATACCTTATGCTTTTTTGTTATTTCTGCTGATCTTCCGCATTTTCTTCATCTTCATTGATGTAACTGTCATCAGCAAATTCCAGGCCTTCCTCTACAATACCGTCCTCTTTTTTCTTTCGGAATTTACTTAAAGCAAAAGCAGCTAAACCACCGAATACCAGTACAATGCCGCCGCCCAGGATCGCAGAACCAAACATTTTATTACCACCGGATTCTGGATTCACTTCTGTTTCTGGCTGTACGGTAGTTTCTGGTTCTGGTGCTGCAGTCGTTTCCGGAAGAACAACTGCTGATTCCTCTTTTTTCTCGGTTTCCTCGTTTTCGTCTAAGAACTCTGCCAGATCATTTTCATCTACCAGTGACATCATGTACACGTTCTCGGAAGTACCGGAACGGTCAATGACCATATAAAAGGTATTTCCATTCTTTGTCTGTACAGTCAGAAACTGCTTGGAACTGTCATTCTCCTTATCATCCACAAGCTGTCCGTTTCCCGGTGTGGAAAACGGTGTTTCCTCTGTGGTAGGCTGCTCTGCCGGCTGTTCTTCTATCACCTGTTCCACTGCTTCTGTCTGCTCTGCATTTTCATTTGCCTGTGCAAATGCAGTCACACTGGCAGAACCCATCAGTATTGTTGACGACAACATAATCATCAAAATTTTTTTCATTACTTTATTCTTCATCTTCCAAATCCTCTCTTTCTTCTATCAGTCCGGTTAACATTTCGCTATCCATATTTTCTTCTTTCTTTATACCTGTTTCAGAACTATCCATAGAAAGATTGCCCTCTTCATCAAACTGCATGGTAACTGTTCCGTTCTGAATTCCATCCAGAAAAGTCAGCATCTTTCGGCTATCCATTTTCATGGAACGGATTGCCTTAATGATTTCTGCATCTTCCATCTGCTTTTTCTGGATTCTCAGTTGCCTTACATGCTCCTGCAATTCCAGAATCTTGTTTTCAGTTTTCTGAATATCATCCAGAACCTTTTTTAATCGCATATTCATCTCTCATTCACTCCCTTCTAGTGAAGTCTGCCAAATGCCATAAAATGTTGCTGCCAGTAAGAACTTGCAATGCTTGTATACTGAATCGGATTCCCGCAATGAATCATCATGTTATTTCCTACATAAATTCCAACATGGCTCGCTCCCGGCGTATCATAAGTTCCCTGGAAAAAGATCAGATCTCCCGGTTTTGCATCAGATGGAGATACATAGGAACAATAAGAACGAAGTCCGTCCGCTGTTGTTCTTCCCACGTTCCATCCATTTCCGCAATTATTGATTACCCAGCATACAAAACCAGAGCAATCAAAACTGGTAGATGGCGATGCACCGCCCCAGACATACGGATAACCCAGATATTTTTCCGCTTCCCGGATCATCTTGGCAAACTGCGGATCAGAAAGTGCTTCTGCCGGAATATCATATCCAAAGCCTGCCCCACCTGTCGGAATTGTGTTAAGGTCAAACAGATAATCACGATTTCCATAGTATTTGTTGTAAGCGTCATACTGCTCCTGTTCCTTGTCTGTCATACGGTTTCTTAAAACTGCATCCAGGTTATGGTTCGTAAGTGTTACATCCAGCCGGTTCACTTCTCTTGTTGTCGTTACTTCCACTTCCTGACTTCCATTGCTGTCTGCTATGTATGCTTCCCAGGTCTGATGCCCATGTGCTGACGCAGAAGCATGACCGCCGTAGAATACATCAAACTGCACACCATACTGTGCAAAATTTCCGGTATCCTCAACTACATACTCCACACCATTCATAATGACATGGGTTCCCATTGGCACAAATGGATTAGAAGCATCCACCGCAATCGTGTGATTCGCCTGTGGATACGCTCCACTTGCAGTCGGGCCTCCACTCCACTGCCCGCAACAAATCGGACAGTTGCAATATCCACTGGTCACAACCTGTCCCAGTGATTCTCCAACCCTGACTGTTTTCTTTTCTGTTACGGTTTCTCGTGTTGAATCCGTATATAATCCATACTGTTCCCTGAAAATCTCCTGAATCTCATCCGCAACCTCGGCATAGGTAAAACCGCCATACTTGACTGTCAAATAAGAAATAAGCTGATACGGATTGTGTCCGATCTCATCAATCTGAAACTGGAACTCATCATAGTCGGAATGGTTTGCTTTCATCTGATTGATCTGCTCATTCAGTGCATTTTCCAATGCCACATAAGCATTTTCCGCAGCATAAATATCCTCATCCTCACTGGAATAACTGGTAGAAATAATAGCATTGGAACTGCCCTGGAATAACGCAGCACAGCTTGACAGGCTCGTTGCCATTAACGCAAACAGCAGCACCAGAACTCCTATGGACAGGAGGATATTTCTGTTCTGTGCCACAAGCTCCTTAACCGCAGCTTTGGCTTTTTCCGTAAATCGCTGTGCATTTACAAGCACTGCGTCCTTCACAGCTTTTCCCTGTTTCGCAGCCTGATATTGCTTCTGGTAACGCTTTTTCTGCAGTAATTTCTTTAATGCAGACTGTTTCTTCTGCTCTGCTTCTTTCTGAACCGCCCTTTTTGCTTCATTGGAAACACTGGTACCAAACTGCAAACGGGATTTTTCTGTTTCTTCCAGAACAGATTCCCTTAACCGATTATTTCTCTGTCGTTTTTCTTTCAACCGTTCCCGAACGTAAATTGACTTTCTTGCAAGACTTTCTCCCGCAAGTTCCATCTGATTTGCTGCATCAAGAGCAGCATTATCATCGGTACCCTCTCTGATTTTTTTCTGACCATAGGCAGATACCGTTTCTGAAACAACGGTTGCTCCCTTTCTTGCCATTCCGCTACCGGGAATCATACCTTTACTTTCATCTTCAAAGGAAAGACGGGATTTTGATTTTTTCTGTTCTTTTAGCGTCTGTTCCCTTTTCGTCTTATCTTTAATCTCTTCCCGAAAGTCTTCCATTGATTTTTCATCAACTTCTGACTTTTCATGGTAGCGTTTCTGCTCTTTTGCTGCATAGGCTGTGACCATCTTTTTCTTTCGGTTCTGCCTGTCCGGTTCTGTTATTTCAGAATCACGTTCAAATTTCCGTTCCGGATGCCCCCGGATACTTTCTTTCCGAAGTCTGGAACGTGAAACAGACGGAGATTTCTCCCCGCCTGCTTTATCATCACTCATTTCTGAGTTTTCCATTTCTTCCGCTTCTGCAATTTCTTCCTGTTCCAGAAAAGCGTGTCTGGACTGCAGTCTGTGTTTTCCTTCTTTCACTCCCTCAACTGTTTCTTCTGCAGTATGAGTTTTTCTGACCTTTCCAAAGTCCAGCTCCTGTTCCCTGTGTCCGGCTGTTTTCTTCTCATCAGCCTCACGCCCGGTAATCCGCTTTTCCTTTTTACTGCGGAGATTTTTTTCCCTAAGTCCATCCCGGCTCATCTTCTGGACAGTCTTGTCCCTTGCTTTATATTCATGCTCCTGCATGGTCATCATCTCCTGATCTATGGTAATTTTCCGTTTTATTCCTTTCCGTTATTTTTCTTTGCAACCAGTACCATACGCCCATTTTTCTGGGAATACTCACAAGTAGACAGTGTAAGTAACTTATCTCTGTATTTTGCTGTTGTTCCTGTCTGATAAAGCGACTTTTCCTTAACGGAAGCAACAAATTTTTTATAATCATCCACTGTTCCTGCTTTGATAAAACTGTAATAATCAAAATCATTTCCTGTATAAACGGGTGTTGTAAATGCTGCAAATATCTGATACTGTTCATTTCCCCATATCGTGCGGAACAGGATTGTCGGATGTTCTTCGTAAAATCTTTCGTCCTTATATTTCTCAAGGTCAGCAAACATCTTCCCACTGTTCATGTGATGTCCATATATGATCAGATTGTCCGAATCTCCTGGTACACATTCCTCTGCCAAAAATAAGCAACCATTTGCAGAATATTCCCCGTTGAAATCTCGATGCAGATAATAATTTTTATCTCCGGGCCGGTACATGACCGGATAGTCTATTCTCGTTCCATCAATGGTCAGCCAGCCAATACAATCCGGATTTTCTTCATGCAATGCCAAAATTCCAGCATCTATCTCTATCAAAGAATCGCCGGAAGCATCTTCTTCCGATTCATCCTCTCTTTTCTGCATTAGCTCCTGCAGTTCCTGCTGTAACTGATTATCCTGTCTTTCCTGCATAAAAAATCCCATTAAGAAATACAGACTGATCGTAAGCAATATAACAGATATAGAAAGTAACAATCCTGCCACCCATTTTCTCATACTCTGCTGTCACCCCTTTAACTATCGTCTCTGCCTTTGATGCCGAGTTTTTCACGCTTCTCTACATCTTCCGGTTTCGATGACATTAACGCATAAAGCATAAGGGTATTATCGAATCTGTCCTTAAATGGAATAATTGTATTTCCATAAAAAATCAGCCCTTCTCCCTCTCCACTGTTTGTTACATAGGAAAGCTGGTGTGTTGAAATATTAAGCTGCTTTGCCAGAATCTGTCGATCCCCGGATGCCTGGTTGAGCATCAGGATAAAGTCTGAGTTTTCAAAGATATTCTCGATTTCCCTTGAAGCAAGCAGGTCTTTTACGTTCTGCGTGATACCAGTCGGGATACCGCCCCACTTACGGAATCTTTTCCAGATTTCTACACTGTATGCTGCTGTCTGTTCTTCTTTCAGCAACAAATGGAACTCATCAATGTAATATCTGGTAGACCTATGAGCAGAACGGTTGACTGTTACCCTGTTCCAAACCTGATCCTGAACAATCAACATACCAAGTTTTTTAAGCTGTTTACCAAGGTCTTTAATATCGAAACATACCAGACGATTGTTCAACTCTACATTTGTACGGTGATTAAACACCTTCAGGGAACCATTTACATAGATTTCCAGTGCCGTTGCCAGCCGCTGCGACTCAGCCTCTTCCTGTTTGCGAAGCAGATTATATAGATCTTCCAGGATTGGCATTTTCTCCGGAACCGGTTCTGAAAGATAGTCCTGATATACCAGACGCACACATCGGTCAATGATTGTTTTTTCCACTGGTTCCAGACCGTTTTTTCCTCCTACTACCAGTTCACAAAGCGAAAGGATAAAATCTGATTTCAACGATAGCGGATCGTCATCATCCGCATAATTGATGTTAATATCCATTGGATTGATGTAATCATGACTGGTCGGAGAAATACGGATAACCTGCCCGTTAAATGCCCGGACTAACGGAAAATATTCACCCTCCGGATCACAGATGATAATGTCGTCTTTTGTGACAATAAATACATTGGTAATCTCTCTTTTTGCCGCAAAGGATTTACCAGATCCAGGAGTACCAAGTATCAGACCATTGGGATTTTTCAGTTTTTTCCGATCTGCCATGATTAAGTTATTAGACAGGGCATTTAACCCATAATAGATAGATTCCCCACCCATAAACAGTTCCTGCGTCGTAAATGGAACAAAAATAGCTGTCGATGTGGTAGTCAATGCCCGCTTGATTGGAATCCAGTTTCTTCCAAGCGGCAAACTGCTCATAAGGCCCTGCTCCTGCTGATAGTCCAGTCTTTTTAATACACAGTTGTATTTCTGTGCAATACCTGCCGTCTGAAATACCGCATTTTCCAGCTCCTGTTTATTTTTTGCTGTATTTAAAAACACCACAGTCACAAGAAACATTCTTTCATTCCTTGACTGTAAATCTTCCAGAAGTCTTTTCGCTTCCCCACCGTATGTATTCAGGTCAGACGGTATAATATCCATATCATATCCGGAGCGTACCGCTTTTTTCTGTTCCTCAATTTTCATGCGGTTAATATCCGTAACCTTACTTTTGACCAATTTGATCGCTTTCATCTGGTCGATGGACTGGATATGCAGATTAACAAGCAGGTTACAGTCCATTTCCAGAAATTCAGCAAGCATTTTATCCGTCAGCTCTGGTGCCAGAATCTGCAGATAGGACACTGCTCCGATGGTATCTCCCATCTGAAAATCCTTTCCATTTTTGAACAGGAAACTGGATGGTGCAATATAATCCTTTGTATTCAACCCAGTACGCAGCATATCATCATAGCTGAACTTGAATGGCACTTTGACATTCTGGTTGAATGTTTCATACATGATCTGCAAACGCTCCGCACCATTTAATGGATACGCAGATACCCCGAAAACTTTAAAATTATTGAGTATATCTGTTTCGATACGTTCCAGCTTCGGTTTCGCTTCCCGGATATTATCAGCTTCAATCCCAAATGTAATATACTTGGTTCTGACAAGACCATTATTTCCTTTTGCTAACTGACTTCTGAGCATCTGGGCAAACTCCATACGCAGATCATCAAAACTGTCATTCTGCTTTTTGATACGGATCACATCTTCATATTCTGTCATGTTGCTGTGATGATTGATAAAGGACAACTGAAAATGGATGGTGCTGTCAAAATAATTCAGGAAATCACACCAGTTCTCAAAAATCGCATTTTTATCCTCATTCTGTGCCAACTGATAGTTGATATCATAAAAACGAATCGTCTTTGAATAATACCCATCCTCCACACGACAGATTCCGTCTTTTCCCATTTCCCTGTATGGAATGGACTGCTGTGCGGTAATATCTTTCCCTTTATTTCTACTGTCTTTATTCGTACTGGATATTTTCTTTACAGTACCTTTTTTTCCACTGGATTTTACAGAACCCGACGGCTTTGTCTTTTTTTTATGCTTTTCTTCTTTCTTTGCCTGTTTCTGTGCCGCCTTTTCTTCACGAGCAGCCTGTTTTGCCGCCTGCTTCGCAAGTTTTCTTTCTTCTTTTTCGTGTGCCTTATGTAATTTCATTTCATATTTCTGGGCTTTTTTCCAGGCACGTTTTTCCCGTCTGCTTAATTTACGTCTTGGTCTGCGGACACCTCGGTGTCGCTCCAGTGCTTCATACCCCGTAACCATCGGTACTCCCATCAAACGCTGTCTGTCCTTTGCATAATCTTCTGCCTCATCCGGATCAAACACTGGTAAACCATCAGCAGAATCCTCTTCATCCAGCCACCAGTCATCCGGATGGGAAAATTCTTCTGTCTGCTCTGGAAGATTCTTATCGTTTCTTACTTTTTCCACGAACGGTACCTCCTTTCGCTTTTGTCAAAATTCTCTTTTTTTCATAGAGGTTTTCCACCTCATATTTCCGTACCGGAGGACGGATAAATTTTACTGTAATCACGTTTTTGAGGACTTTCTCTAAAGGAAGTCCATCTTTTTCATACATGGCAAATAAAAAAGCCGGAAGCATCAGCAGACACATTCCGGTTGCCGCATTACTCGAACCAATCAACCCCCTTGACAGGAAATAAAACGGAAGCCCTACTGCCGCTGCAATACCAAGGCAGATAAGCTGTCGTTTTGTAAGATTGAAAATAATTTTATTTTTTACTTTTGTCAGATCTTTTGGTACTGATACAAAAGCCATTTTCATCGTCTCCTTTTCCACATTTAGTGTGCATTAAAGATACTCTTTGAAAAATTACCTGTTTTCATAAGACTAAAGCATAGTATTACTGTATAAGCCATTACACTGAGCAGTGCTGTATGCACATTATCTGATACCTGTATGTTGGCAACCAATACAGAATAAATGCCCACGCACATCATGATAAAAAATCCTTGAAATGCCAGTGCAAACAATCCTCTTAAATAATTGCTGCCAATCTGTCCCCATTCCCGGTTGCTCATAGTGGCAAACGGAATTGCACCGATTGACGAATACAGATAAATTTCTATCATACGGCCATATAAAATAACCGTTATAAAAACGGATATAACCTTTAGGCACAGACTCGCCAGGAGCGTTTCCAGTGCCAGTATAATCAGCTCTCCTATTTCCATTGATTCCATTGCTGTCTCCATCGAGGTAATTACCGAATCAATATTGATTGCCGTCTGCTGGTTGATAACACCTGCCGCCCGGTTCACTACATTCTGTCCAACATCAAAAATCGCCATTGTGATCGTAAAAGCATTGCTTACGAACCAGACTGCTATCCACATCTTGAAAAAATATTTGAAAAACATCCATGTATCTATATCATGCATGTTATTCTTTTCGGTGAGCATGGAAATCAGCTCATAGCACAACACAAAGGTTATGATCATTCCGGCAATCGGTACGATCACAGAATCCGACAGATTTTGGATCAAGCTGAAAATACTGCTGTTCCAGCCCTGGGGCGTTTGCCCAACCTGACTTGCGATGTCACCGGTTTTTTCATTCACATCGGTAAACATGTTCGTCAGGTTTGAGCTGACCATGCCTGTAAGGAGGTTACGCATCCATTCTTCTATGGACTCAAAAATCTTATCCATGCGTGTTCTCCTTTCCTACTGCCCCGGCTAAAACAAATTCGCCAGTAATGGTACAAGCTGTGTACCGATCAGAACGACACCTCCACCTGCCATAAGCTGCTTGATTCCCTGTGACTTGGCTCCGGGATTGTCATTTCCATATCCTTCCAGGAGATTGATAACTCCCCAAACTGCCAGACCAGCTCCGATTGCAACAACCAGAGTCTGTAAAATATTAATTGCGGATGTAAAAAACGCCATAATCTATGTTCTCCTTTCGTAACTGCTGTTTTCATTGTGATTTTTTAACGGTTACTACTCGGAGGGTTCCGCCCTGATGGGCGGTCTTTCATGCTTACGCATATCGCTACCTCCCAAAAGGGCATAAAAAAAAGAGCTATGTATGTTTTACGTTACATGCTCTGTGCCTTCATTTTCACTATTTGATTGTTTTTCCAGTTCACTGCCTTCATACACATAAAGGTCGAACGCTTCTTCCGGATTTAACCGGACTTCCATCTGATGTTTCATGTATTCTTCCACATGAAACTCATTCTTTTTATCATAATCGGATAACTGCTTATACCGTTTATGTTTTGTAATGTCAAATTTATCACTGTAAAACGGACGGACACCACGAAGCTGTAAAATACACTTGTTACCGTCCATGACTGCCAGTTCATCCCGGCTCATCAATTCTTTTCCTGTTTTCTGATAGTTCAGACCATAAGACCTGCTCTGTCCTCTTGTATCAGAAGTGTTATATAAATCAATGGTTTCCTTTCCAAGTGTCTCCGAAATTTCTTTCAGAGTGGTACTTTCCTTTCCACCAAGAAACAGCATGGTATCGCAGTTGCCTGTGATAGTTTCCGCTGCATCCTTGTAAATGGTCTTGAGCTGTGATTGTGACTGTAAAATAATGGATGCAGAAATTTCTCTGCTTCGGATCGTTGCGATCAGCTTATCGAACTTCGGAATCTGACCGATATTTGCGAACTCGTCACAGAGGATTCTCACATGATAGGGCAGTCTTCCATGATGAACATCATCGGCTCTGTCACATAACAGATTGAAAAGCTGACTGTACATCATAGCGACCACAAAGTTAAAAGTATCATCCGTATCAGAAATTACAATAAACAATGCAGTTCTTTGATCTCCGATCATATCCAGCTCCATCTCATCATAAGACATAAGCTCCCGCAGTTCCGCAATATCAAAGGGTGCGAGTCTGGCACCACAACTGATTAAAATACTTTTTGCTGTCTTTCCTGCAGCCAGCTTGTATTTTTTATACTGCCTTACTGCAAAATGATTCGGCTCGTCTCTTTCCAGCTCCTCAAATAACAGATCCACTGCATTTTTAAACTCTTCATCTTCTTCCCTGGTTTCACTGGCATTGATAAATTCCAGCAGGGTTGAAAAATTCTGTTCTTCCTCCGGTGCTTCATAGTAGATATAACCAATCAAAGCACAATACAGCAGACGTTCCGCTTTTGTCCAGAAATCCTCGGAAGATTTTTCTCCCTCTCCTTTGGTATTTACCATGATCGTATTTACCAGTTTCAGAATATCTTTTTCCGAACGAATGTAATGAAACGGATTATAGTGCATACTTTTGGCAAAGTTGATGGTATTCAGCACCTTGATTTTGTAAGGAGCCATTACCACTCTGCCATTTTTATCACGCAGGATTTTCCCATTTTTATCTTTCTTCGGTGTCCCTCGTGCTAACATCTTACCACATTCTACGATAATTGTCCCCTTGGGATCGGTGACCACAAAGCTCACATTATCCGGCATCTGCATAAGCTGTGGTTTTACATAAAATCTGGTCTTACCGCTTCCGGAACCACCTATTACGATGACATTCTTGTTTCTGGCATACTTTGGTTTCTTTGGTCTGCTATTCATGGTTAATCGTTCTGTCTGCGTCAATAGGATATTATTCTCAAAGACCGGATCAATAAAAGGAGCTATATCCTTTTCATTTCCCCATCTGGCAGAACCATATTCCTCCCCTTGGCGAAACTTCTTTCCATTCTTTCCTTTGAAATATACCACTGCCCACACACTGACTGCAGCAATAGTTCCCGCAGCCAGACTTTTCGGTTGTATACTCGGCAACAACTTTTTAAACGCTAACGGATAGTTCATAAGAAGAACCATCAGCCTGTCCACCACTGTACTGCCTCTGCAATATTGATACAGCCAGGTGCATTTATTTACCACATAAAATACAACCACATACGGAATATGCAACAGAACCTTTTTTATCACTTCTGCATTCGGGGGACGCACCTGAAATCCTTTCAGTTTTTTCTTTATATTTTTTATCCCACTCATAAGGTCGGCTCCTTCTGTTTTTCTTTCGATTTTTCCCGTTCTCTCTGTTTATCCTGGCTGCGGGCTGCGATTGCCTGCTGTAATTTCTTACGGACAGACGGTTTCTTTGTTTTATTCAATGTCTTTCCGGTAAATTCCCGAAATGCCGCTGTCATCACATCCACATCCCTTGCCTTGAAGAAAACAAAATATCTCGGTGGAACTACGGACTTATCACGTTTCAGGCTAAAATCAATGCCATACTTTTTTGCCACTTTTTCAAAAGCCTTAATATTGTTATCCGTAATCTCAATGTTGGAAAGCTGAACATTCTGCTGTGCCAGCTTCTTTAAACTCTGCTTCCCATGATAATCTTTATCTGGCGGTCCTTTTACCTGCTGTTTTCTTGCTTTCTCTGCTTTTTCTTTCTCTATTGCTGCCAGAAAACGCATCATTGCCTGTTTCAATAAGCGAACTGTCACTTTTCCGCCAGTGATACACAGGGACACTGTTTTTTCATTCACTTCTTCCTGCATCAATCTGTTCCTTTCTATGGTTTTCCAACAGACGGTCTTCCTTTGCTCCTACCCGGATACAGCAGTACAGAACAAAGTTGAATGCTAATACCAGAAGAATCCCTGCAATAATCAATAACGTTCTCATTTTATACCCCTTTCATCATTCAAAAGGGCATCTACGACTTTGCTGCCCATAAATGCCCCTCCATTAACTTTTATTTTCTTTTTTTTGCAATCCAGACTGCTGATACACTGCCTGCCATGCCTGCAATCGCAAGCAAAATCCAAATCAGCATGTGTGTATTATCTCCGGTTTTCGGTGTATCTGTTACCTGTGTAGACGGTGTTTCCGGTGTTGGTGTTTCTTCCGGTTTTACCTCATCTTTCATCACTACTTTCTGGATCTCTCCGGTATCCTCCACTGTAAATTTCACATCTTCCGCTACCAGATATCCATCAGGGGCAGACTCTTCACGAAGTGTATACTCCCCAATCGGAAGCATTTCTATGTAGTGTGGTTTTTCCTCAGAAGTCCAGCTCTCTACTGTCTTACCGTCTTTGTCAAGAATGGTCAGTTTTGCTCCTGGCAGTTCCTTACCGGAAATATCTGTTTTGGAAATTTCTACCTTGGTCACATCATCTTTCATTTCGATTTTCTGTGGCTTTGCAGTGTCTTCAACGGTAAACGTGATGCTTTCTGCTGTCACATAACCATCTGCCGGTTTTGTTTCTGTCAGAGTATATTTCTGTCCGACTACCAGTTCTTTGATGATATGAGCTTCTTTACCGGAAGTCCAGGAATCTACAACTTTACCGCTTTCATCAGTTACCTGTAACTTAGCTCCTTCCAGTTCTTTTCCGTCTGTCAGGGAAGTCTTAGTGATCTCGATTACAGTCGGCTCGTCCTCAAAAGTAAAGGCATAAGATACTTTTTCCTTTTCTGCACCCTCGTACTCAAACGTGAACTCCTGTATTTCATCCGTTGTTGCAAATCCAGATGCCGGTGATGTTTCTTTGATATAATACGCAAAGCCAATCGGTAAATCTGCCGTAAAAGTCAGCTTGCCTTCTTTGTCCGTTGCCAGTTCCTCAATCACAGTATCTGCTTTCAGAATTACTTTTCCGTCTGCTCCTGTAATATCCTCTTTGGCACAGAGGGCAAATACCGCACCTTCCAGTACATGATCAGAATCTTTCTCTTTTTTCACAACTTCCACTTCTGCTTTCTGGCGGTTATTCTGCCAGTCAGCAGAATAAGTAACTTCTGCAGTATCCTGATCCCGGTATGTCAGATCAATCTCTCTCGCTTCATCATCCAGTACAAAACCGTCCACTGTAGCTTTTTCTTTTACATAGTATTTACCCAGCGGAAGTCCCGATACCTTTGCAATACCAGTATCGTCCGTTGTAATGGTTGCCACCAGCTCGTCTTTTTTATAATAATCTTCACCTTCTCCGTCAGCAGATTTCACGTCCTCTAAAGCAAATACTTCAAAAGTAACATCTTTCAGGCTGCCTGTTACATACTGGAATAAATGGCTGATCCATCCTCCAACGGAATCCAGTGCAGTTACTTTATCCAGAAATTCTCCCTGTTTATTGATGATAATCGTTCCTGTCGGCACATCATCTTTCATTTCAACTTTCTGGATTTCCCCGGTATCTTCAATCGTAAAGGTAATCTCTTCTGCCTTGAGGTATCCATAAGGAGCCATCTCTTCCCTGAGAATATAGGTTTCCCCTACAGTAAGTCGTTCAATCAGATGCTGCTCGCCTTTTACAGATTTCCATGTATCAACTACATTTCCATCTTTGTCCAGAACAGTAAGTGTCGCACCTGACAATTCCACGCCAGTAGTTAAATCAGACTTGGAAACTACAACCTTTGTAGGCTGGTTCTTAAATACAGAAGATAACTGTACTACCTTAACATCCTGTCCCTGATATTCTGCTTTTACTTCCAGAACTTCATCAGAAGATACATAACCATCTGGTGCTGCAAGTTCTTTGATATAATATTCACCAAATGGAAGATTCTGTGTAAATACAGCCTTTCCATCTTCTCCGGAAACAGCTTTTCCAAGCAGTGTGTCTGCTTTTACAATTACAGCTCCATGAGCTTTCATATCATTCTTTGCATAAAGTCCAAACTCTGCTCCTGCAACGGCTGCTTCTGTATCAGCATCCTGTTTTACCACAGAAATTTCTACTTTCTGACGGTCATTTTCAAAGATAGCTGTCTGTTCAATGACTGGTGTTTCCTGATCTTTGTAAGAAAAAGTAATGATCTGTGCTTCACTGTTTAAAGCAAAGCCATCCGGTGCTGTCTTTTCAACAATCTTATAACTTCCAAGCGGCAGATTTTTCAGGACCGCTTTCCCATCTTTATCCGTTGTAACCGTTTTTACCAGTATTCCAGCAGCATATTCCAGAATACGGTTTCCATTATCATCTTTCTGGAAATCTGCAGTATAGATGTCCTCGGCAGCGTAAATCTCAAACTCTGCCCCTTCCAGATTTTCTGTCTGATATGTAAAATCATCCTTGAATCCGTCCAGAACTTCGCCCTTTTTCACGATAGTCAGTTCACCCTTAACAGGATGGTTCTCATAAACTGCTTCAATGATCACATCCCCGGAAGTTCCATCCATCTGGTATGCAGTATTGGAATCTACTGTTACCTCATAGTAATTTTCATTCAAAGTATATCCATAAGGTGCATTTACTTCCTCAATGCGATAATGTCCGATTTTAAGATTCTGCGGAAGAATCAAATATCCCTGCTCATCTGTAAAATAGGATTTATGTTTTACCGTAGTCGGATAAGTTGTTACCTGCTCCACATATTTCTCAGTGTCCATGTTGAAAATCTTGAACTCTGTATTCTTCTGAAGCACTGCCTTTTTCGTCTCATCATCCTGTTTGATGATTTTCAGTTTCGCTTCAAACTCGTCATCCAGAAGCACTCTCCATGTCTGTGGCTGGTTCGGGTTGTTCTCAGTGATACGCACTGTAAAATCATCTACCGGAGTGTAATTATGAGGTGTCGTGGTTTCACGCACAATATAAGTTCCATAAGGAATCGCAATACTGCAGGCATAACCTTTTTCATCTGTAAAGATTTCTGTTGCTCCGTTTTCCCCGATCACTACCGGTTTTGCAGAATCAAAATCATAGCTTCCATCCTCTTTTACTTTCAGGGAAGATACCAGATAAGCGGTAAATCCTGCCCCTTTCAGTAAGTCGGCATCGGTCTTTCCGTTATTTGCCGCCTTGATAATCTGGAATGGCTGTTTCATTACCTGCTCCAGAGACAGACAATCACGTTTTACTTCTGCTACAAGATCTCCTTCGTAATTGCAGACCAGATCACGTTCTTCTTCATCTGCCAGATAACCAGTTGGAGGAGTAATCTCTTTCACATAGTAATTACCAAGATATAATCCATCCACAGAAGCCTGTCCATTCTCATCTGTCGTAAGAGTGGCAACCTGTTCTCCTGCTTTATAGATCACGCCAGTAACACCATCCGGATGCACAATATCCTCACGAGCATACAGTCCATATACTGCTTTTTCCAGAGTGGCATCGCCCTGTGGAACTGCCTTTTTGGTTTCTTTATCCTGCTTCTGCAGAGAAATCTTAGCTGTCACACGTTCATTTTTGAATGTATGCTTGAATGTCTGTTTTGCTTCTTTATCATTCGTATAAGAGAAAGCAAACGTATAAACATCATCTGTGTTTCTCACATACCCTTCCGGTGCCTGCACTTCTTTCACATCATAAGAAAATCCAAGCGACAGGTCTGCTGTAAACTTCGCTGTTCCGTCTGCTCCTGTTGTCGCTTTCTGGATCAGTGTCCCTTTCTTTACAATGACGGTTCCATCCACGTTGGTAATGTCACTTGCAGCATAAAGTCCAAAGATTCCTCCAGCCAGAGGATTTTCTGTATCTTCATCCTGTTTTGTTACCATTACTTCTACTTTCTGTCTGTCATTAGTAAAGGTTGTCTCAGTGAAAACAACATCCACATTCTGTCCTGCATAGGATAATGTTACTGTCTTTTCCTCTCCGGCATTATAGAATCCTGTCGGAGCCTGTTTCTCTTTTACGATATATGTACCAAGATACAGATTTTTAAGAACGGTAGCTCCGTTTGTATCTGTTGTCAGATTCTCTTTTACTAGATCACCCTTGCTGTAAACTTTTGTACCATAAGCAGTTTTAATATCTGCTCCAGCATACACATCATAAACAGCACCTCTCTGTCTGCGTTTCTCATACTTAAATGTTGTTCCATTTTCTGTTACATCTGCACCAACCAGAACCTCACCTTCTTTATAAACGGTAAGCTGTCCCATCTGTTCTTCATCTGGAACGGTAACGGTTGTGGTCTTGCTGACTTCCAATTTCACATTGTAAGCTGTTGCATTGATACGATATCCGCTTGGAGCTGTAATCTCTTTCAGATATACAGTATCCTGTGTCTTAGTGATCTGTACGGACGCTTCACCGTTTTCATCCGTCGCAGGTAACTGTGTGATCAGTTTTGTGCATTCTGCATCACTGTATAATCCAAACACAGCACCAGACAGCTTTGCGTCTGACTTGGCATCTTTCTTGATCACCTTAACACTTGCCTGCTGTACCCAGGATACTTTGAAATCTACATATTTCTCATCATCAACGCCTTCACCAAATACCAGAGCCAGATCCTGGTTTCCGGAACCTGTTGAAATCTTATAAGCTGAATAATCTTTGGTAATGCTTCCTTTCATGGTTGCAGACCAGCTTCCTGCCACATCACTCACCTGTGTTAATGGTGCAGACAGATAAAACTTTGTACCACCACAAATTTCCACACTTTCTCCGGCTTTACTTGTTTTACCTGTTGTCAGGTTATGAAGCTGTACACCTGCCGGAAGTTTCATGGTAATGGTCTGTAACGCATCCGCATTAAATGTAATATCCTTTGTTCTCTGACTGTTGCCATCCACATAGGCTTTTACATCTGCATCCGAAAAGGACATTGCCACATCTGGAATTTCCGGCTGTGAAATACAGTAATTATAGAGTTTCATTGCCAGATTCTGTGCTGTACTGTTTGCACCTGAAAAAGCATCCCCACTTCCATTTGCATAAGATGCTGCCAGATGTACCAAGATAAATCTGGCTCCTGTACTTAAATTGCCATATCCGTTTTCTTCTGTAAAAAAACCATCATCACCAGAAGCCTTTGTACCGTAATAGCACACTTTTGCAAGTGCTTTCCCATCACCAACTTTATTGATCGTATAGGTTCCACTTCCTGGCCCTGGTTTGGATGGCTGCACACAGTATGCTGTGGCAGATATATTACCGAATTTTACAGTGTACTGATAAGTAAGATATGTTCCATATCCATAATCTGCATATCGGTATTCTGCCCCTCTGGTCACAGAAACCTGCTGTGAACTTCTGGCATTGCCTGCCGCAACCATAAAGGTTACTGTTTCGCCTTCATTCATTGCATACAGATTAATTCCATTACTCTCTGCCTGCTCCAGTGCTTCTGAAACAGTTAATTCAGATTCCAAATCTGCTGTACTTTCAGAATTTTGTGTTTCCCGGTGCGACTCCGAATCCTCCTCGCTCTGCTCCGTATCTCCAGTATCATCGTCAACATTCACTGTACTTTCCGAAGCACGCTCTGACTGCACTTCTGTTTCCGGTTCTTTCACTGTAATGTTTCTGCTGATTCTATAAGCAGGATGACCGCTGACTGTTTTTACTACATAGACAGCTTTGTAAGTATCCGGTGTATGTGTGTCAAAATCTGTACCAGTTTCGTTCTTTGCTTCATGGAATAAAATCTTGATTTTGCTTTCATCTACACCTTCGATTCCCGACAGATCAACTTCTACATCAAATTCCTGCCCGTAAGAAAGTTCAATATCATTTGCCTTTACGATTTCATCCGGATCAAGGGAATCTTGAACGTCTTTTAATTCTGCATACTGCTGTTCAAATGGTATTTCTTCCGGTTCTAATTCAGAAGCCGAAACTGCTACTGGCTGAATAATGACAGAGGCCAGTGTTGCGACTGCCATAAATCCGGACAAGAATCTTTTGAATCTCATTTTCATTTTGACTGAATCCTCTCTTTCTTCTATTATCTGCTCTGTTTTCATGCAGGCTCACACCTGCATTATTCAATCATTGGAACCACCTCCCACATCTTATTACTGATACAGAAATAACTCTGATAACAGCACATTCATATGGCAGTGCCTTTTTTGAAACACCGCCACATGGTATCTGCTGTCATCCTGTAAAACAGGAATGACACTCAGGTAAAGTTCAGGATCAAGCATTAAGCCGCAAGAGGTAATTCGTAATCGTTCCTGCAAGGGGTGCCTCCCATCTGTATCCCTTCACGTTCTCACCGGATTCCCGCCGCAAGAATGCGTAGCTGAAAAATTCCGGGTATCCTCTCGCTGCTGGTATGAAATTGTCAAGGTTCAATTTTTAAGGGGTATTATTATCTCGAATTGAAAATAGACATTTGCCCCTTCACTAACCGCATGTGTGAAAGGGCAAAAATTAACCTGTTTGAAAAATTTTTTAGAAATTTTTATTCCAACATTGTTTTATGTGTTTTCCAGTTGTTCTTTTAACTTCTCCAATACTTTCTTCCTCCGGTTTCTAATCGTCTTTGGACAGCACCCAAAATACTGTGCCGTTTCTTTTACTGTAAATTCTTCAAAAAACAATAGTGTTATCAGTTCTGCATCCTCTTTAGTCAAATATCCCAGAGCTTCTTCCAGTTCCTGTATTTCTGACAGTCTGATAACGATTTCTTCCGGTGATACTACCGAAAAAGAGCAGTCATAGCCTTTTTCCTGTAATTCCTCCATGCTGCATACCCCATGCCTCTGCATTTTTTCAACCTGGTATCGCTCTTTTCTTCCAGCCTGATACCAGGCCAGATATACTGCTCTGGTAACTTCCACAAGCGTGTCATTCACACGCAGCATATAGCGTTGTCTTTCTTTTGGCTTTTTACCAGGCATACTTCCAGTCTCCTTTTTCCAATGCTCTGGCAGAATCATCCGAATTATTCTTCATTTTCTGTATTGCCTGTGAAATACACTTTGATACTGCCGGAACTGTAATACCCAGTTCATGCGAAACTTCTTTTTGTGTTTTCTGCTGAAAATAAATACGCTGGATCATCTGTCTCTGTCGCTCTGTCAGCAAATCCATCAGCTCTCTGACTGTTTCCTCTGCAATGATTTTTTCAAGCAGACATTGTCCTTTATCTGCCAACTCGCACCATTCTTCAGAAATACAGCTATATGAAACACAATTATTATGTTCTCGTGTTTCCCTGTTTCTCCACAGCCGGTCTTCGCCTTCTAATATCAGCCTTACATACCAGGGTTGATCATCGAAAAAATTCTCCTCAACAACTGCTATTTTTCTTTCTGCTTCATATACATAATCTCGACAGGTAAATAATGGAAAAACCGTTGCATAGTCCCCCACACAATAGAGAACATATCCGGTCTGATATGCGATAATTTCCGCACAATCCATCAACCTTTGCTTCGCAACTGCTACCTCATTTTCTCTTAAATATTTAGCGGACGGAACCTTTCTTCTTTCTTCCCTGTTACTTACAACCTGTTTCAATTCCTGCAATGTAAGCATAATTACCACCTTTCTGCCTGC
>OCPQ01000383.1_pt1 | contig 31015 bp, 48 predicted proteins | sample 1538251 | NCBI WGS metagenome assembly OCPQ01 (sample SAMEA2580249, study PRJEB22360) | human gut metagenome | biome: human gut; feature: human-associated habitat; material: faeces | place: Denmark | collected 2008/2010 | reverse complement strand
CGGCTACCGTACACAATCGCAGCATCGGCGAAAACAGTGACGCCGGGCCGATGGTTCATGGAAGGAACCGACGAAGAATTCACCGAACGATATCGTGCCATGCTGGAATCACACGGGGTCGCCCGCATCAGAACGGAACTTGAAACGATATCGCAACTCAACGGCAGCAAAGACATCGTGCTTCTATGCTTCGATGACGTAAACAAAGGATTGTGCCACCGAACGATTTTCGCCCAATGGTGGCAGGAAAAGACCGGTGAAGAAGTCAAGGAATTACAAAAAGGTTTGGAGGCCGCCCAAAATGTGCTATTCTAATGACCGTTGCTATTCCGCCCCTAGCTCACCGGATAGAGCGCCCAATCTCGAATTAGGAGGCACCAAGTTCGACTCTTGGGGGGCGGTCTGATGGCAGGTTTCAACTCACCGTCCATACTGTTCCTCAACACTTGGGATAAGCCCGAACGTGATTGGAACGGGAATCTGTTTAGGCAGGCACCCGCGTCAGGGTATACGCGATACGTCGAACTGTACGCCGGAGCCTTCGCCAACTGCATGGTCGCCGTGGAGAACGGCTGGAAACCGGAGCAAATCGAGGCGTGCGACGTGTGGGCGTACACCGCAGCGCTCGGATATGCGTACAGCGGTAAGCCTCTCACCGAAATGCGGGCAACGGTTGACGGTTCTCCAGTGCCACTCTCCGGGAACGCTGCGGATGACGCGGCTACCGTAATCATGGCGCAATACCGTATGCGTCTCAGCAAGCACGATGATGTCGATTACTACCGTGAACTTTTGGCTGATCTTGACATCAACGATTTGGAACACATCGGCCAGCTACGGGAGCGAATCGCAGCGAATATGGTCAGACTTGGTGGGCTGAGATACGAGGCCACCGACCCGATGAAATACGCGGAACGCATCATGGATGACCCGCATACCATCGTGTTCGCCAACCCCCCTACGGATCCGGGCGCTTATGAAAAGTTCTTCGATACCGGCGGTAGATTCCAATGGGCGGAACCTGAATACAACGTATTCAACGCGCCAACAGATATTCCCAAGCTCTGCAAGCTGTTCGATGGGCATAAGGCGCTGCTGATCTGCCAGCAGCAGCAAACGCCCGGAAACGCCGCAACTGATAGCCCGGTCTACGCTAGGCGTCTGGGTCTGGACAGTGTGATTTACATGAATTCCAACCGTCCGAACGAGGTCAAACGTCTTGTCGGCGGGAACATGGTAACTGTGGCGTCATCGAAATCGGCGGAGATACCGATACCGATATTGCCCAGAGATCATCAGATTACCGAACGTTCCGAAATCAAGGTCGTACCGTTACGCGATAGCGCGGCACAAGACTCGTATCTACAAGTCATGCGACATAGGATATCGGGAAACGTGAGCCCGATGTGTGTTCTCGTACTAATCGACGGTTACGTTGCCGGGATCATCGGATATGGTCTGCCGAACCCTATGTATACGATTCGCTACGCGGTATTGCGTCAAGCATTCGGGGTATCCCACGAACGGTATCGGCTTACGAAGCTGATCACGATGATAGCGTTACGTCGTTCCACGTTCCAGCTCTGCGCTACACCCAAGACCCAGATACTCGTCGATGCATGCGATGGGCTGGCAACCGTTGAATACACGCGATACCCCGAAGCCAAGGGACTTCGCGGCCTGATGAAACTGGACAGACGCGACCGTAAAAACGGACAGTACCAATTGCAGTATAAGAGCGATTGGCACGACGAGATCAGATTAAGGGACATTCTCGGACAGTTCCTAGCCAAGGAGAACAGGAGGAAATAATGTCTGATATCGACACGTCGCAAGAAATGACCATAGCCGACGGTTTGGTAATCAAATGGGTTGACGTGGTAAACCTCAAGGAACAAGACCTGAACGCGCAAGTCATGGAACCACGTAAGTTCGACGCGCTGACCCAGAACATCAAGCTACGAGGAATGCTGGAGTCATTGCCATACTGTTCGCAACCGAACGGAGAAGGGCCGATAAGCATTGTTTCCGGCCATCATCGTACAAGAGCCGCCGCCCGCGCCGGTATACAACGTATCCCGGTTATCGTGGACACGAAGCCTATGACACGTTCCACCATAACGGCGAAGCAGATAGCCGCCAACGAACTCACCGGCCACGCCGACGAGAAACTACTGGCGCAGCTGATCACTCAGATGGACAACGTAGACGACTTGTTGCTCAGCGGACTCGATCAGGACAGCCTACCGCACGTCGAACCGCAGCAAGTCAACCTGAACGGTTTGAATGTGAAGTACGAATACAAGAACGTGGAGTTTTTGTTTCTGACCCGCGAATACGAGGAACTTGAACAGTTCGTGGATGATTGCAACTCGGACATGCTCGGGTTGGTGCCTATGGAATTGTACGACGAGTTCGTGCATCAGGTGACATCGTTCGCTTCACGTAACGGAATCAAGAATATGGCTGCTGCGGTATCCAAGATCATCGAGATAGCGAGGAAAGACGCCGAGGAAGAGTGATTACAGGCCGGGCGAGTCCCGGCCTTTTTGTTTGCATCACAAGACACAATGTGATATAATAAATATATCAAGCGATAAGGCTTGAGATATACCCAAGGCGGAAACAATGGAAACAGTTAGAAATATCACCGTCGAACAGGCCCGCGACATGATTCACAGCATCGACACCAGTCTAATCCCCGAATGCCGCGACTTCGACACATACACCGAGACAGACGATATTTGGCGTATCGGAGATTACGGGTACGTTGACGCCGACGTGTACGAGCAAGCATTCCGGGACTATGAGGAACGTAACGGGAAGACCGAGTGGGCGAGCACCATGTACGTGCTTGAAGGCAATCAGCCGACCCGCCTCGGATTCTTCGTTGAGGCGTACAATCTCGGCGGGATGCCAATGCTGGACGGGCTTTTGGATGCCCAGTTCGACAACGGGGACGCGGATAATGTGTATTTGACGAACGGCGAGGCGTGGCCAATCTGAGTTAATGCATGTCCTAGCGTCCTAGCGTCCTAATTGGCATTATTCCGCCAATTCACAGCGTCCTAACCCGTCCTACTAGGGTGCTGGAACCTGTCCCTGCGTGTCGCTGATTGCATAATCCCATCACATATGATATATTATATATATCACACCAATCAACAAACAAGGAGTATCGAAATGCGTAAAACACAATACTATGCCGCCGCTCTCAAAGCAGCCGAAGCCGTGCCGGTCATCGCAAAAAAGCGTGCGGGAGTCGAGGGCGTGGAATATGACATAGAGGAATACAACACGCCGGATGCGTATGATGATCCGTTTCCACCGGCCGCGACGTGGGGGCCAGCATGGTTTGCCTTTGGCAAGAGCTGGAAGACTATTAAGGGCGCGCAACGCTTTTTAGCGTTGCAACTCCAATGTCACGGCAAGGGCCTTGCAGATTATGCGAGGCAGTTCCGTATTGCCGCCCGTAAGAGCGAGGCGTGAAGGCTGCCGAGATTGTCGCTACCGCTCCCCAATCAATGCCGAGAAATACAGACATCAGTTTGTAATATCACACCACATGTGATATACTTTATATATCATCACACTATCAGAAAGGAACTTTGCAATGGCGGCCAACAACCTCAGTAACAAATTCATGAAAGTCCTCAACGAAGTCCCCAACTTCGTCACCGACGAAACCGCACAGGCAGGCAACCGGACTTACAAGTATCTCAACCTAGCCACGATACTCAAAACCATCAAACCGGTTTTCGAGAAGCACGGGCTGGCATTCAGCCAGCGCGTCACGTTCGACAACACGGGAGAAGCGCGGCAGGTCATCGGAACAGTAGAGACCATCATCTTCGATGATGAAGAACAAATGGTGGCCTGCTCCTACCCGTTCTTCGTGACAGGCGACCCGCAGCAAGTAGGCAGCGCGATCACCTACGCCCGCCGCTATAGTCTCTACGCGGTGCTGGGTATCTTCCCCGACAAGGACGACGACGGCGCGTACGCGAAACAACGGTACGAGAATGCCGACCGTCCCATAAGCGCGGAGCAGTACGCCGAGCTTGTCAAGGCGATGGATGTGCGCAATATTCCGTCCGGCGCGCGCGGCGACTTCATCAACGGCACCCTGAACCGTCGAGTCAGGGGGTGGCAGAGACTCACGCAAACCGATTTCCGGAATCTGATGGACGGACTCACGCAAACCGATTTGCAGAATCTTATGGACTCCGTCAACTGAATGTGAAAGGAACACGACCAATGTACGTCACACTGTACGCGGCAGACAACCAACAAATCGTTCTAGACACCATCAAGGACACCGAAAACGCCAAACCGCTGTTCATCAACCACTACATCTTGAAAGAAACCCAGCTCAGCGTCCTAACCGAAGTGCAGGACGGTATCCCGGAATCAGTCGCTAAAGACCTGCTGAGCATCATCGAGTACATCCACAAGTTCTATCCTGAATCAGGGCAAACTGACATGGAAGTGCCGGGTTGCGGCGCACTGGTCGCGAGCATGGAACCTACTCCATTGCACAGGGATGACGACGATAGAATCGTGGGTATGCTCCAATTCGGAACCGAACTAGGTGATCTGAACATATGCGTTCCGAACATGGATTGCGCCAACCTCACCCATAGGCTCATCGGCCACATGTATAAGAGCGTCAAGGCGTATATCGATGACCCGAGACCCATGTCGGAGAAGATGGGCGAAGAGATCGAAAAGGAATTGGAGGATTTGAAATGAATCAACAGAAGAACAACGGCAAGAACAAGCCTTTCGGCGTAATCGACGCGATTCGATACATGATGTTCACGGCGATAGGGCTGTTCACGTCAGGGGCCGGTTTCGGAGGATGCGTGGTCTGTTCCGTGGCTCAGGGGTGTTCGTGGACTATCGTGTTTCCCTCACTGGCCATGGTGCTTATTGGGGTCATTGTGGTTATGCTCAGCATCATCAACATGATTGACGCCATAGAGTCCAGTAATGGGGGTGTGTGATTTTTCCGAGACGCGCCATGTTGCTCAACCCATCACATTGTGATATATTATATATATCAAGCATGGTGCTTGATATATGACCGAAGGAGTCGAACAAAAACCATCACCAACAAACACACCTCATATTCCCAGCAGTGAAAGACTTGTGGGCGGGACTCGCCACCCGCCCACACCCAACCGAAAGGGCAACATCAATGAAGATCATCAATGTATCTCAAGCCCACGAAACCGAGGCATGGCTCGACAAACGAGTGGGCCGTATCACCGGCACCAAAAGCGGCGGACTCGCCTTGGAACACTACGCTCAGACCGACGTAGAGAAACTTAAAGAGTACCGAGACAAGACGTTGGAACAAGCGAAGAAGGCGAAGACGCCAGACAAAGCCAACGAGTATTACACGAAGGCCCAGAACTACGACGATAAGATCGTGGACGCCGAAGCCAAGAACAAGCGGCTTAAGGTCGGCGTGGACTTCTGGAAGTTCCTAGCGGAACTGTGGGCAGAACCAGCGGACGGTGAACCTCCGATGGAACGCGGCCACCGTCTCGAACCCGAGAATATCCAGATCACCCTCAAAGCGCTTGGCTTCAACCCCGTCGATTGCGTCCCCGATTGCGGTATCTGGGAGAGTGACGACGACAACCGTATCGCGTGCAGTCCAGACGCCTACGAGAACACTGAGAAGCCGACGTGGGCCATCGAATGCAAGTCGCTCGGCTCAGCCTACCATTTGCAGACGGTAGTGCCGTGGATGATGCACACGGACGCCATGCGATCTCATATCGTCAACCTGAAACCTGAGCTGGTGGACGTTATTGAGCAGGTTCTTCCGGAATACACGCTCGACGGAAAGGCGACCGGCTTCGACTTTATCCCCGACCAGTACAAAGCTCAGGTGCTGCAATACTTCGTGGTGTGCGATTCGCTGGAAGTCCTGTTTTTCTCGATGTTTGACCCGCGCGTGGTCGGAGAGGCAAGCCATCAGGTTATTCCCGTGTACCGTAAGGACATTACCGCAGAGATCGAGGAACATAAGCGTCGCCAGTTGGCCACGCTCCATATCTCCGATGTGCTGGCCGACGCTCTGGGGGTGACGTTCTGATGAAGACCGCAACCATTCTGGAGAGCCCGGACATGTTCGCACTATTCGACGGATGCCCCACATGCAAGCGGCAGAGCGCCGTTTATCTGATGACGTGCCGCGTGTACGCCCAACAGATGGGCCGTAGGCTCCGTATCGTATCGTCGGGCAGCCCCACCGCCCGGGCGATACGCACACTCGCCAAAGATCAAGGCGTAATCGTGCGTTACCCGATGATCTTATTGGACGGATTGATTTACTTCGAACCGCAAGACATCAGCCTTGACGATTATCTAGTGGACGATGACGAACCAGAAGAAGAGGAGGAACCCAATGAAGAATAACATTTTAACCAGCGACGTGCTGGAACTGTTCGACCGTAACCATATCACCGCGAACACTCTTCGTAAGTTCGTGGTAGAGAGCGTTGCCGACTTTCTCGGAGACAACAAGCATGACAAGGCGTGCGGCAAACTGTTTGACCGTTGGTATCAGCACGTTCGACGCTCCATTTGGGTCGATGCCGCTCAATACGTCTTGCAACAGCACGGGTTCGACCACGACGAAGCCACCAACGAGGCGAAACAACTCTACGAAAGCCGGTACGCGGATTGCGACAAGCGGTATCACTGCTGGCGTCGCCACGAGGAAAGGAAAACCGATGAAGACTAATGGCAATTGGTGGACTGCCGTGCTTTCGGCTGGAATCACGGCGGGATACGCGACCACTGTCGTACAGCTCTCGCCCGGCCCCGGCTATATGTTCTCCGCGCTCCGCCGCAAGCTGACCGTAAAGACCGAGAACCTGTCCAACTCGCTCCCCACGTGGGCCAAGGATTACGTGGACAGTCTCGGAGAACTCGCCTATTGCGGCTGGTGTCTCAGCCCGTGGGTGTCGCTTCCGGTATGGGCGATGGCAGCCAAGATCAACCGGGTACGGTTCGGAGTCAAGTGGGTGGCCGGGTGGATTGTGGCCGCTGGCATGGCCGCATTCCTCCGCCACTCGGCTGAAACGGCGGTGGCGTAATGTTCAGCAAACAACAGGTTCATGTGCTGTTGATTCTTTGGATGGCTAAGCGACCGCTTACCCATGAGGAAATCGAACGTATGGCGGTTTTAGCGAAGTATGACGATACTCCGCAGGGATTGAGGACGCGCATGATCGAGCTTGAGCGTTCCGGTCATGTGTACCGTGTCGATCGGGATGGTGTGAACAGTCGGCACCGTCATCGCTGGCGGTTCGCGCTGACTGACGATGGGCGCGAAGCCATTAGTGAGCTGTTTGGCAAAACAGAAACAATATGATATAATCTATATATCACACATCGTATGGAGGTGAAACATGCGCAAGCACAACAAAATCAAAACCGTAATCAACGGCCAAGAAGTCACCGTGGAACAGGACAGCCAGACCGGCCAGTTCTTCGCACGACAGAACATCGGCAACATCCCAGTTGACTATACGACCATCAGCGACCGCGTAACCATCGGCCAGTGCATCAAATACTGGCGTCTACGACACGGGTATTCGCAGGCGGAACTAGCCGAACGAATCGGCGTCGCAAGTCCGAACGTGGTAGCCATGTGGGAAACCGGACGCCGCAAACCACAGAAGCAATACCGGTTGCGACTAGCCGAACAACTCGGCTACGACCTCCTGACAAAAGACTAAACCATAGTCTAAAAAACCTACACAATAATTCAATCATCATCACACCAAGGAGCAACAAATGGAAACCATCAACTATCTGACCTCGATTATCAGCCTCTTGCAGAAAACCCCCCAAGCACAGGAAATCATCGACACCCAAGGACTCGGACAGGAACTCACGTTCGGTCAAATCGGGATTAAAGACGCCAAAGCGTTCCTCAAACTCTACGACGTTCTGGGCAGCGTTGAAGGCGTTAAGATCACGGCCATTCATGAATGCAAGACAGACACCGATAGGCAATATTTCTTCAAACTCGTCTCCCCGATAACCTTGTACTTCTTCCACTGCGAAGGAGTATCCGAGTGAGCAAAACAGACCCTGATATCGAAACCCGTATGAAAGTGTTCCACCGAGACCACGGCAGATGCTTCATCTGTGGGCAATTCTTGAGCGCCTCCGCTTTCAACCTGCACCACAGGCGTATGCGCTCCCACGCTTGGGAAGGACTAAACCTACCCAGCAACCTCATTACCGTGTGCGGCTCGGGTACGATGGGATGCCACGCACGCATCCACGCCCACCCCAAGGAATCATACGCAAAAGGGTGGCTGGTTAGCGCCTACAACGATCACCCCGAGAACGTTCCAGTGTTCAGCGAATACCGAAATCGAGAATTCCTCTTGAACAACTGAAAAAGAAAGAATAGCCCGGCACCAGTCGTCAAAACCAGTGTCGGGCTAGTTCATTCGGTCATCACACCATCGCTCGAAAGGAGCAACCCCAGTCTATCACTTGGAGGTGCCTGTGTAGATGAGGGTCATGCCTCTTCCTGCCACCCCTGCGGGTAGATGTCCGGAGGCCACACGCACCCGTCCAGAACGCACGTGTAGTGCTTCCCGTTGTAGGTGATTTTGTCGCCTACGCGGTAGGCGTCGTGCGCGCCGGTCGGCTGCTTGTATTCCGGCCATTTGTCGCCGGGTTCCTCGGGTTCGCCGGGGTCGGTCGATGAACCTGATTCCAGCTTGCTTAAACGCTCCTCGATGGTCGTCTCCCATTCCTCGATGACCTTCACACGGTCGGCCAACGGAGCATAGGAATCGTCGGGCTTGGCGTTCGTCTGCGCCTGTTCGAGTAGCTGTTTCATCTCATCCTCGGTGAGTTCGCCCATCACGTACATGGTCTTGATGCGCTCGATGAAGTCAGCGAGGTCATAGCCTCCGGCGTTGATGAGAGTTTGGAATGTTTCGAACATTGGCTATGCTCCTTGCATGATTGCTTGATTGACCTCAAGCAATGCGATTGTCATCATCACCTCACTTGGAGATGCCTGCGTAGTGGACGCCGAACATTCCCGCCACGCCGGAGCCAACCAGAGCGCAAGCGCCACCCAGCACAGCCACCCACGACGGCATGTCCGGCACGGCACTCACGAAACTCAGCACCGCACCGGCGATACCAACCAGTCCGGAAACCAGATACGCCCACTTACGAGTCGCTGCGTTGAACGTCGGCACGTAATTATCATTGCCGTCCGCCACTTCGTTATTGATCTCGGTGTCCTTGGTCGGCTCACCAGTATTAATACTCATAACAAACCTCCTACTATCGAATAGTTTACTTGATGCGGATTGTCTGGCCCGCGTAGATCACGTCAGGGTTGGCGATACCGTTCAACGCCACCAGATTGGAAACACTGGTACCGTACTGGGCGGCGATACCACTCAACGTGTCACCGGGCTGGATAGTGTACGTCGTAACGGACGGCGACGGTGCGCCGCCCGGCAGCTTCAGCACCTGACCCGGATAAATCAGATTAGGGTCGGCAATGCCGTTAAGCTGCTGGAGAGTCTGCCACGAAGCCCCGTACTTGGCGGCGATACCACTCAGCGTGTCCCCCGACTGCACCGTATACGTTCCACTACCGGACTGAACAGTATTGGCAGTACCATTGATATTCAGCACCTGACCCGGATAAATCAGATTAGGGTCAGACAGATTATTAATCTGCGCCAGCACCTGCCAGCTAGTCCCATACATCGACGCGATACCACTCAACGTGTCACCAGAGCGCACGATGTACGTGCCAGACGCGGGAGTAGACGGAGCAGGAGCGGAAGGGGTCGGCACGTTGGTCACACTCGAATAACCAGCCTTATACGCATTCCAAGCATCCACATCACCATAGAACTTGTCAAGGTCAAGACTGCCTGAATATCCGGGCAGACGACCATTGCCCGAATACTGGCGGATAGCGCACGCATACGCGCCCTCGTTCCACGGCGTATCCTGATACCCTGTAACGTCCATATTCGCGTACTGAGCTACCCACAATCCACGATCACCAATATTCTGAACATCGTTAAGCATGGACGCTCCCACGTAGACGATAGGCTGGGAGCCTGTACGCTCGTACACGCGATCACAGAACGACCTAATCCACTGCTGAGCAGACGCGCCAGCCCCGGCCAGTCCGTTACCCTGTGCCTCCCAGTCCAAGCACCATACGACCTTGCCGACCCAATTCGCGCAATTGTTCACAAAAAAGTCAGCTTCGGAAACGGCGTCACCACCGTTGGCGTAATGGTATACGCCCACACACTTTCCCAGACTCAACGCCTGTTCAACCTGCCGAGCACAATCCGCTGAAACGTACCAGCATCCCTCCGTCGCCTTACTAATGACGAAATCACACGGTACAACAGACAAGTCGATACCAGCCTGCCAATTACTGATGTCGATACCGTTCAAAGCCATCGAAACTCCTTTTATAAGCTGATTGGGTAGAAGAACAGCCACGCCATGCATAAAACGGCGTAGGCCGTCATCAGGACGTTGACTATCAACGAGACGGCGGCGAGCAATAATACAAGAATCACACACCGTTTGAAACGTCTCATAGGATTATCTTATCATCGAACGAATCGAGATTATTGTTACCCATAACGCCCATAAGGAGTCATGTTCAAAAACAGGCTCGGCTAGTCATTATCTCCAGCCAACTCCCCAAGCGACGCAATACGGTCGCGTAGATCATCAGGCAACGACGGTTTTGGATGATTCTCCAAAAATTCAGGCTCGATAATCTCGCAGAACTTCGACAGCCAATGCCCCAACGCGCGAATATAGCCCGTCTCAAGATCGATGGTGTATTGCAACTCATCACGATGTTTTATTAGCGCGTTTATCTTCTGGTCTTGGGCGTCGATCTGTCGTTTCATATCCCCCTGAGCCGAAACCAGTGCTTGATATGCGCTGGTCAGGTCTGAACGGCGGTTCATTACCCATGTTATGAGTCCTCCGATGGCCACGCCGCCTACGCCGATGAGTGCTGTGAGAATATCAATCATAGTCTCTATTTTAGAACGTGACGATAATGCTCATGGGACATGGGAGTATGTCGTTTATCATGTGAAGAACGGCAACTGGGAGATCGTGTCATTCTTTTTACAGCGCGAATCCTATGAGAGAGTTGACGCGCAGCGGCGTGTTGGCGCTCAATGATTGACTGAGATTAAGCAGGATAGTGTTGTTCTGCCGCATGACTCCATTAATCCAGATGCTAGTCGTGTTCCAATCTCCATTCAGTACGCTGATGCACGGAGTGTTAAGTTTTCCGGTGATGCCGTGTTTTTGAGCGAGGGTTTTCAGTTCAGACTCTGAATACAGCACAGGATTGACCACAGAGGTCGAATATCGAATGACTTTTGAGTGGGCGAAGACAAGCATATCCTGCGGCGTATCGGACGATTTCCATGCACCGCCGTTTCTGACATAATGGGCATTATCGGCCATCGTCACAGCCTCCTGTCCATCCATCGCGGCAATAGTGTTAAGCTGTTCAAGATCACGCGCCATCAGGATAGCGCTGTTACGAATCATCGGAGCCACATCAGACGCGACACCGGCATCCACCTCGGCGATCACCAGACCATTGATATTCGAGTCAGGCGTACCCGCAGTAAACACCTTGAGCTGACCGCTCGGAGTCGTACCGTGAGACTGAGACGGGTCTTCCACCGTAACCGCGATCTTGTAATTGTTGGTGGAGTCCGCCAGTTGCACCGTCGTATTGGTAGTAATGGCGTAAGTGTACGCGCCGAGCCCATCCCACGGGCTGATGGTACCGCAATGAGGCTTGACCGTCACAGTCAGACCGCTCACAGTGGCCAGAGGACTCGGGGAACCGTAGCGGATACCTGACAGCCCGTTGAACGCGGTACCATCGGACGGTACTAATAGAGGATTGATGGCGTGCCTGTAATCGTCCGCCGTATACTTCGGGGAACCGTTCTTCGCGGTAAGCGGGTGCATGATGATAGCCATAATCATTCCTCCGAATCGTCTACGACCATTTTATCTTTGTCAGTGGATAGAGCATCAACCTTAGCTTTGAGCGCGTCCAATTCATCCGCTACCTGTTGAGCGAGTCGGAGCGCCGCCACACCAAGCATGGGGTAGTTGATACCTACCAGCGTGCCGTCTTCATCGTATTCGCAGAAGAACCCCAACCCGTTCTCATCCAAATCGTCGGCGATCATACCGACCAACGGCTGCGCGTCATCAAGATTCAGGTTCTTATCATCCTTCATCCGATATACGCACCACTTCACCTTGCGGAGAGCGGCAACGGGAATGTAGTCGTCCGCGTCCACGATATCGGTCTTCACTGCACGAATCGACTGAGCCGTGCCCATAGTACCGTCAGACAACACCCACACCGCGCGCCAAGAGCCTGACGCAAACACATTGTTATAAGCGTTGGCGATACCAGTACCGCCACGATTGGGAGCCAATACACCCCAGTTCCACGTCTGAGTTTTAACGTCAATCTCGGCACGGGTATAGCTGTTGCGAGTGATGCTTTCCTGCACACGCCGGTCAAGATTGTTCGTCAGCGTCTGCACTTCCTCATACATTTTCGCGATCTGATCGACCATAGGTTTAACGCTGTTGACGATGCTCGGCGGCAACTCTTGTAACTGGCGTTTAATGTCCGAGAACTGGCGTGCTGTAGCGTCCGCGCTATCTAGACTGAATTTGAATTTGCTCGGCATTCGTATCCTCCTGCTGCAACGTTGGGGTGATAGTCCAAGCTCCACTGAAGTCTATCTCGTACCCGATGATACGGGCTTTACCGTGATTATGGTCGGGGAAATGCTCGGCGTCTTCTTCCACTGTCCACGATATGAGGTCGCCCGGCTTCCATTCTTCGTACACCATTGGAGCGGATAGAAGGCTCAACCCCATTGTGATGGTCTGGGTACCGTTCTGCATCTGCAACAACGAGGACTTGGCGTGTTCGTTCAGCGTACTCTTGTTCGTGATGCTGGTGGACGGTTGGAACACATATTCCAGCATGGGCCTGTTAGGTTGGTTTGCGATCATCCAATCGGATTGCGGACGGTCTCCAGCGTCAGCCGTACTCACAGCCATTACCGCGTTAGCACCGTACCCGTTCGTGTAATCCTCCAGCAGAGTGAACGTGGTCATAACGCTTTCGTCGAACGTCGTGCTTGAAGTGGTGGACCCTATACGGTCGGCTACCGTCATCACAGGCTCATAATGCCCGTCATTGATGGCGCGCCATGATGTACACCATTCCGGCCCATTCAAAACGTTCGCAAGCTCTTGCAGTGCACTTAGCAGTGTTTTGTCGTTTTCGGCTTCATATGTGCGGTCGCGTTTGATCTTACTCGGGGACGCTTCGACAACGAGGTTGAAACGGTGGTTTTTAAGCGTGGTGGTTACGAGGTCTTCCACGATCTCGCACTGGTCACGATTCGTATAAGTATGATCCTGCACGTACACGTTATCGAGATAGTGTTCGACGGTTGCCAACGTCAGTATTAATCCTTCTCCGCGCATTGCACGCTCGCGTTTGACCACGATACCGCCCCATAGAACGGTAGATTCGCGTAACAGGAGTATGGCGACCTGATACGGTGTGGTGGCTTCGTCCCAATTGCAGGGAGCGTTACGCCACGGGAGAGTGGCTGTTTCGCTGGTTGTTTCCTCGAAACGGTACGTCAGGTGGGTTAGTTGGAGGTCTGGGAGTTCGGCTATCACCGTGCCGTCGTTCAACGTGACGGCGACGAACTGCAATCCGGAACGCTGCCACAGCACACGCGCCGTATCAGAGCGCAAGCCGTCCGACTGCGGCAATCGGTTAGAAATAAAAGACATCCGGCACCTCCTTAGATGTAAGCAGGGTTGAACGTGACCGTCATACATGCGTTATCAGATGGTTCCTCGGCGCTGAACATCCAGATGTTCTCACCTAACTCCGCGTAGCTCCATTCTCGTCTGGTCACACTGCCACGTGCCGGGTCGGTGCCATCGACAAGAATCTCATGAGTGGCACCGTTGATAAGAATGTAATGGGCCTCACCCAAACTGAGATCGAGCGCCATGATATGCCCGCTAGGCCTATGCTCAACCTGCGGATTGACCACAGGCCCATCGATACGAATAGTCACCGGACTCGGAGCACTACCCGTGTTAGTAAGGCGCACGCTACCCGACACGGTTGTTTCAGACCACACCCACGTTGATTCACTGCCAGTATTAATATCCTCGAAATGATAGGGGAACGTCATACCGTCCTGAGTGTGCGGCAACCCGGTTTTTCCGCTCACTGACTGAGTATCGTAAAGATACGAGTCCAAAGCAGTTAATCCGATACTGAATTTGAGAATGTTCACACCAGCCCACTCCACCAGCGGAGCTGAAGACGACTGCATGACCTGCACCTGACGGCTGATATTCCCCAACTCCACGACAAGCGACTGACTGGTGATGTTGAACGACCGTTTAAACGCATCCCAAGCGTTGATGCAGTTTTCCGTACATTTGCCGATAATATGACCCTCGACACTGATCGAGCGACCCTGAGCCACTGGAATATTGCTAAACCAGCCATCCGACCACGCTTTACCTTTGGTCTGCAAGGTCGAACCAACACCGTCGAACAATCCCGAAACGTTCTGAAACGTCACATGCCACTCACACCCGTATGAGTCGATTCCGTACAAGGGGAACCCGTTCAGGGTCAAACGGACATCGCGCGGGTCAAGGGTAAAGATAGCCATACCCTCAGTCTACCCGCGCGGCTTGTCACACGTAATGGAAATTAATCACCCTCACAGTCTCTTGAGCGGCCGCGTTCGGGTCAAGCGCGTTCACCGTGATAGGCGCGCTCACACGCGGGCCACTGTTCGCGTTCAGATTCACCGGGTTGGACATAACTGGCATGGGCGTCACGATGGACGACGGTAGAAGAGAATTCACCATGTCTTCCACCGGACGAGTGGCCGCACGCTCGTTCTCAGATACGCCACGGCCAAGCCCAGCCGGAATCATCCGACCGATCTCACGATCGAACACCTTCGACGGGGACGCGATACCCAGCAGGCTCTTGGCACCGTCGATAATACCGCCAACAGCGTCTTTGACTGCTGAGATGGCTCCGCCGATGGCGTTCGTGATGCCCTTAATAAGACCCTGAATAATATTTCGGCCTGCGCTGAGAAGCCATGATCCGGCTCCGCTAAACACGCCCATGATACGGCTCGGGATACTGGTGATGAAATCCATCATCGAGCTTACGCCACTGCTGACGGCGCTGGTGATTCCACTCCATGCGCTGCTTACCGCGCCCTTGATACCGTTCCACACATTGCTGAAAATACCGCTGATACCGCTTAACACGCTTGAGATGACGCTCGACACTGCATTGATGGCACCGGAAACGATACTTTGGATGCCGTTCCAGACGCTGGAAGCGATATTCTTGATTCCTTCCCAGACTCCAGACCAATCGCCGTTAATCGCTGCCAATACGGTGGTGATTATCGCGTTGACAACGTTCATAACGGATGTGACAATCGTTTGGATGAATGGGAAAACCGCGTTAATGACACCCTGAATCGTTGAACCCCACGATTGAAACGCTGACTGAATCACCGGAAGCACGGCCTGAATCAACGCAGCGATGTTATTAATCACCGGAGTTACAGCAGTCGCGATAACACTCATGGTTTGCCCGATGTTGCTCACTATGGTAGACAACACTGGTGCAATGGTCTGGATTGCGGCCGTGATAATAGGCATGATGGCATTACCGAGATTCTGCAAAGCACTCATTAGCGGCTGGAGTGCCGGAAGCACCGTCTGAATCGACGAGGCGATGTTATTAATCACCGGAGTTACAGCAGTCGCGATAACACTCATAGTTTGCACGATGTAGCTCGCCACGGTAGCTAACCCTGATGCGATGGGCTGGATTGCAGGCATGATGGCATTGCCGATATTCTGTAAGGCACTCATAAGCGGCTTGAGTGCCGGAAGTAACTGAGATTGCACCATTCCCACAACTGGTTGAAACGCTGTCTGGAACGTTGTGCCGATTTGTGAGAGAATCGGGCCGATAGTCTGCACCAGTCCCGTAAACACGCCGCTAAGTCCGCTGATTCTCTGCGCCAACATGCTGATACCGGATGTCAACGGGCCTTTGAACTGATCAAGAATCGTCGTACCCACACCAACCACGGACGCTTCCAGATTACCCATCGCACCTTCGATAGTGCTGGTGCTGGTAGCGGCTTCCTTCGCGGCGTCCGTCATACCCAAGTCCATTATGGCTTGGTTGAATTCCTCCGCGCTGATCTCGCCTTTCTCCATCGCGTCGCGGAAGTTCCCAGTGTAAGCACCGTTCTTCAGCATCGCCTCTTGAAGTTTGCCGGATGCACCGGGAATGGCGTCGGCTAGCTGGTTCCAGTTTTCCGTGGTGAGCTTGCCAGCGCCAGCGGTCTGAGTAAGCACCATGCCCACCGAGCTGAACGTTTGCGCGTTACCGCCCGCGACAGCGTTCAAGTTACCAGCGGCTTCGGCTAGTTTGTCGAAGCCCTGTACTCCGTTCGCGGCAAGCTGTGCGGTCACGTTGCGAATATCGCTGATGCTGTAAACGGTCTGGTCGGCGTAAGTCTGAGTGCTGGCTGTGAGCGCGTCAATAGTACCCGTATCCAGTCCTGCGAAGTTCAGCGTGCTTTTGAACTTGTCCGCAGAGTCGGAGGCTTCGATAATGTCTCCGGTAAGATCACCGATGGCGTCCACAGCCATACCGATACCCGAGGAAACAAGACCGCCAACGGCACCGGCGGCGGCACCGAACTTCCCTAACCCGCTGGAAGACTTGCTTGAAGATTTATCAACGTTCCCAAACGCTTCATCAGCATGTCGCGCCGACTCTTCGATCTGACGGCTACCCGATTGAATATCTTTGACGCCAGCGTTCCAATCGCCGGTGTTGATCTCGGCGTCTAGGGTCAGTGTCGAGTCTGCCATCACACGTCCTTCCCGAGTTTTTCGATAATCGTGTTAATCCTGCGGTCGCCGTTCTTGCTGAACGCGGCAGCAATGCAATCGAACGTCATGAGATATTGTTCCGCCAGCCGCCGCCGTCGGATACGGCGTCCTTCTCTGAGCAGGTTCATCATCAGGGATGAATCCACGTTGTTTTCCAGCACGTCGCGGATAGCCTGCCACCCATACAAGCCACCAAGTTCGGCGAGGATATGAACGCTCGGAAGCGGCTTGCGAGCCGCCTCCTTCTGTTTGTAATTCTTCATCGCCTCCCGTTCGGCGGGAGTGAGCAGGCTATCCCACGACTTCATTATTATCCTTTGATGTCAACGGTGATGTTCTTCGCCATCAGACCGCACAACGCGGTCATGGCACGCTGATAGGCAAGGTCGCTACGCTTACGGGTCTGTGAAGCCCACTCGGAGAATTCATCGGCGGGACTCATAAGGTTTTCAACCAGCGGGAAGATAATCTTTTCGGCGGTTTCCAAAGTCTCACGGTTCGCCACGCCAGCGCTCAGCTTGTCGATCGTCTCCGCATTATCCAAGATCGTGAGCATATCCTTAGAGCCGAGCGGGCGCATGGTGTACACGGTGCCGTCGATTTTCACGGTGAGGGTGCGGAACGCTTCTCGGGTGTCGATGCTCAAAACAGGGGTAGTCATTGTTGCTCCATTCGTGTGATATCATGGGATTATTCCCCTTCGAAAACTTCTCTATCACACGCCCGCCACCCGGCCGTGCCAGCTACGGTGACGGGCGTTACTTATGCTCACGCAGCGGCGACATTAAAGTTAACCACGGTTTGAACAGTGCCAGCCTTGAACGTGACGGTACCCGTACCAGCTTGCTTAAACTGAATATCCCAAGTTCCGTCCCCGTTGTCCGTAGCGACAGCCTTAGCGGTTTCAGCTACGGTGGCGGTGATGGTACCAGTCGCACCATTCGGAGACGCCATCACATTCACAGTCACATGATCGCCGACCTTGCCCGAGATGTTCGCCGGGGACGCGGTAAGCGCGGTGACCTGAACGTTCTCCGTCTTGATGGTGCCGGAATCCTCGTCGTAATACGATGGTTTAGCCAGATCAAGTTCGCCCATGACCACGGCACCGTTCGCACCGGGAGTCATCGAACCGGACAGTGTGACCACGAACGGGTCGGACAGGCTCACGGTGAACTCGCCGCCCGCGCTGGTTAGCGCCTGCGGGATACGGAAGTCCTGCGCCGATGAATGGCCATCGCACACGTTATGGATAATGATGTCACGCGGAGTGTTGGAAACACATTCGGTGCCACCGAAACGCACCTGACCCGTCTCGGACAGCGAACCGGAGATAACGCGCTTGAACTTCGCATTATGGTACAGTTCCGGAAACAGCATACCGAGGTAGCGGACGCTCGGACAGATAATGTTCAGCTCGAAACTCATTTCCTCATATGAGCCATTCGGTACGTTGATAGTGCCGGATTGCGAGGACACCTCGGTAGTGCCGGGAGTCAGGGTAATGCTTCCGGCTTCATCCTGAACGTAGTCGGGGGAGATCACCATATCGTCGATGTAGACTGTCTTCTTGCCAATAAGGGGGTAGGAAGCCATTGTTTGTCCTTTCGTCGGGCGGAACTGCACACGCGGCGACTAATGGACGATTCCTATTCTACCGTTTCGGGGGAGAGTTTGTAATCCACATTGAACCGGATGCTTTTCACCCAGCGGCCTTCCCCGTCGATGGCGTCCATGTCGATTGCGGTAGCCGGATGCACGCGGATTGATACAAAGTCTATATCAGCGATGGGGTTGCATGTCAGTCGGCAATAGTCATGCAGACGATTGTTGACGAAGTGCAGGAGCCGGAGCATCAACTTTCCTTGTTCGATCACGTCGAAGTAGCGGCTACTGACCGTGAGCTGATCCGTGTATAGGTCGCCGTTGATGTCCACGGTGTTCGCGTTGACCCAGATGCCCTCGGCGTTCGTGACGCTACCCGTGTCCAATACGGGACTAGTGCCGAAAAACAGGGTCTTGCCGTAAGTGCCGAAACCCTCGTTCTGTAGGGTCATGCACATGGCCAGATCAATCATGATGGCGCTCCTATCCTAGGTTGAAATACGACTTGGCACGGCTAGCGGCAGTGTTCCGCGCTCGCTGGAGGTAGCGTACCGTGTTCGGGTGCAACCGGTTCGTGTGTTCGCGGATACGTGCGTAAGGCACGCGACTGTTGCCGAACGTGATACGCCACTTCACGGTGGAAAGTTGTTGGAAACGGCCACTGTTACGCAAAGCGCCGGTCAAGACGGGAGCGTTCTGACGTGCCATCTTGAGAATGTCCGTCATCATTCTCACTCCGCCCTTGTTCAACTGTTGGGTGGAGAGCTTACGCGCCCAATCAGCGGACAACTGTAACCGGTAGCTCATAGACTATCCCTTCCATACGGGTTCCCGTACACGGTGATGAATCGGGTCTCACCCATGTCCATATCGTCGCCTCGACTGGCTTGCGTGACTTGGTATACCCTGCCATCGGAGAGTTCCACCATGAGGTCGGGCCATAGTTCCATGTTTTCCCGCAAGTTCTCGGGAACCGTGTCCGTTTGGATGTGGAAGCGTCGGCTGCTGATACGTGAACCGTATTCGGTCGGCCGGTCGGACTGGGTTGAATGCTTCACAATCACCTGCAAGTCGGCCAGTCGTTCGTTAGGCAGACCGGGAGCCGTGTACCGCCAAAGCGTCGCTGTCTGGACTTGGTTCGGGAACAAGCGGAACGGGTCACAGAGCGTTGCCATAAGCGTAGTCACCCCCCATGTAATCCTGAGCGTTGAGCCACCACGGTAATTGATGATGCTTGCGAGGCATGGAGAGAATGCCACCAGTCTGGACTCCGTTCCGGCATAGGCTCCACTGGCTAATAAGCGACTGGTACGGGGTCAACGCACGTTCCATAGCCGTCTCGTTGATTGTGGCGTAGCTTACGCTCACATCCTCGATGCTTTTGGACGTGATGCGGTCGGTCTGTTCAAGAACGTTCTGGTCTGCCTCTATAACAGCCGCCAATACTGAAGATAATGGGGCGGGAAGCTTGGCGAACCCGTGCGTTCCGGTCACGGTTATTGTCGTGCCGACATTAAGACATTGCGCGATTGTCAGACAGTTGGCGTACTTGGTTTCGGGCGTCCACCCGTCGCCCATATCGTAGTTCACATGAAAATCGAGCTTCACACCGTCGGTGGTCTGCACGTTGGTTACTTCCGAATACCATGCCAGTAACGCTATGTGGCGGCCATCTCCTACGACAATTCCCACGTAATCATCCGTAATCGGGAATAGGTCTTTTTGGCATATGATGTTGGCGAGGTCTGCGAGCGCGGCGTCCTTCCATCGCGCGTAGATCGTCTCTCCCACTTGATCGACTACGCTTGCGTCGATGTCCATGTTTGCTCCTTCCGAAAATGAGTTAGGCCCTACCTCCCATTGTAGGAGATAGGGCCTTTGCGGTGCAGTCCCGCTACTGTTTAGGGTAGCGTGTCAGGCGGACGCCATCAGACCTGCGCCGATCAGAGCGTTCACCACCTGCTTTACTGTGCCGCTTGTCGGGTCAACGTGAGCGGCCTTAGTGATCGAAGCAGCGGGACCGGCTGGGCCAGTAGGCCCCTGCGGGCCACGCTCACCAGCTGGGCCAGCAGGCCCCTGCGGGCCCGTCAAAGACACTGGTTTGCCGGACTTGTCCACGAAGTTAATGACCTTAACCGTGTTCAGGTTGTCTTGTGGCAGCGCTTTGCCGCCGACTCGTGCGTACATTTCAGCGTTCATTATTTACCCTTCGGCTTGATGACCACGGCGGACTTCTCCGCGTCCAGACCGCCACCAGCGTAAATCTCCTGAAGATACTCGTTGGTGTTGGTGGACAGCGCAAAGTTAGTGAAAGCCTCGATGGAGGTATCGCCAACCACCGCATAGTGAGACGCGGCCATAATAACGCCCATAGTGGTGGTGTCGTCCGTGTCCGTCCACCATTCGGGGGTAATGATCTGGTTAACGCCGAGGGCGCGGGCCAGAGTATCGTCACCGCCGAGAGCAATGTACGTATTTCCGTTAGCGTTCGCGGACACCAGCAGGTCGGCCACGGTGTCAGCGTTGCACAGCAGCACCTTGTTGCCCTGAGCACGAACCATGTGGGAGGCACGCACGAAGTCCATCAGCGGAGTGTCATCTGTCATGGTGTAGGAGAGCGCGAAACGGTTGCCATTCCACTCGGACGCCTTGTCTGTTGCGTCGGTCACGACGGAACGGAAATGCGCCATGTCCGTGTAACCGCCGAGCGTGATCTGACGTTCGATGGTCTGGACGATGTAGTTCGGGAGTTCCTGAAGCACGTAGCGGAGCAGAGCGCCCGGACGCTGGGTGCGGCGGATATCACCCTTGTTCAGGGTGATGTACTTGTAGGTGTAGTCGGCCTGAAGCTCACGCTTCACGAACGAAAGCACCTGTTCCTTCTTCGTCGTGCCGTAAGAGGCCACAGGGTAGCCGTGGGCGCGGGTCTGATCAGTTAGACCGGCAACGTTGCCGCCGATGGTCAGGCGATCCATGCCGGTCTTGCGCAGCAGGTTCCACAGGCCGGAACCGCGCGTGTTCAGCGCGTCCGCGATTGTGGTGATTGCCACGGTCGGGATGAACTTATCCACGTTGGTGCCGTTAACGCCGAACGATGCGGTGTCCGACATGTTACGGTTCACGGTGTCAGCCCACTCACGGTGGAATGCTTCGACACCCTTGTTATCAGTGTCGATCAGGGCACGTTCGAACGCGATCATGGCGTCGTCGGAGTCAAGCCATGTCTTACGGTCGTGGGAGAACGTCACGGTACCCGACTGGTGGGCGGAGTGGTTGGCTTTGTTGATGATGATGGTCTGGCGACCGCTGGAAGTCTGCACGGGGTCCTCCGGTGCCGGGGTGCCCTCGCCCTCGCCCTCGCCTTCCTTCTGGTTGGTGATGGCAGCGGTAATGTCATCGAGAGCGGACTGCATGATGTCACCGATGGAATCGGTGAGCTGTTCCGCCTCGTCCGGGGTGAGTTTGAATTGGGCGATGGTACGCGCCAGTTTCTTCAGGAGTTCCGGGTTCATGGTGTCTCCATTCTTGTTGTTGCGGCTGTTGATTGCGGTGAAAGCGGCCCTTGGGTCGGCCCCACGATATACGACGCTGATTTCCAGTAGTTCGCCATCGTGGATGATACCGTCTTTGCCGGGACGCTGGTTGAATTCAACGGTGATGCTGAAACTGTTGGTCAGACATCCGTCGGCGGCAAGCTGTCGGATACGTTCGCCCTGATCTACCTCGCTGAGCTTCGCTTCGGCCATCATCCCATCATCGGTCATCCAAAGTCGGGTGATTGCACCCGCTTGGCATTCGATACTGGGCATGTGGTCGATCAGGAGCGGTAGTGATAGTTTGTCGGACTCGGTGAGGTCAGACACGAGTTTCAGAGTGCCGTCGATTAACGGTGCTTTCAGTGTCTTCAGGTCTACGGTGAGTCCGTCGCACATCACTTTGCCGCTGTTGGCGAGGAAGGTTAGGGTACGACCATTGGTTTCTGGAGCACCGCTGTTGGCGAAGCTCTTACGAGTCTTCATCTTGGCCCTTTCAAATAGTAGGGTAGGGGTGCGGTCGAACGTCCTTAATGGGCTTAATGTTCTGACCCCCATAGTAACACGATGCGATACACGTCCAAGCCCTTGCAGTTCGGGCACTTCAACGTAACCATCGTGTCACGGGCGCAGGAACCCAAGTAGCGTCCGCAACGTTTGCAATGGATGTCATACGTCATGATTCCACCACCTCGTAATCCTCATAGCACCGGCAGTTGGGGTGTCCGTTCGGGGTTTGCATACTCTCGAAATTGTTCACGTAGGTACGGTCGCCTATCTCGACGCTGGCGTTCTCAGCCAGATACGTGTCATCGAGCGCGATTCGGTCGCCTTCCATATGACGGCAGAACTCGCACACTTTGCCGTCGCCGCTTGTACGCCATACCTTGTCCAGTCGGACGCCAAGAGTCTCGCTAAGATTGCGGGCGCTGTACAAGCTGCCGAGCCGTTGGGATTGCACGGTTTCGCAGCGGGCAATCAGCTCGGCGTGATCGTTGCCCATGCGTTCGAGCTCGTCACGCAGGCGTTCGGCGTCCCACTGTTCCACGTCGGCACGGTTCAGCAGTTCAAGGACGTTGTTCGTGATGGTTTTGCTGGTTGACTTGGCGATGCTCCGCAAGTGTTCCACGTAGGCTTCACGCACGGTGTCGGGGAGTTCAGTCCAGAAGTAGAGTTGCCGCCAATCATCGGCAGTGTAGTTCTCGACTTCCACGGCAATGGAGCTTTCCGGATGGAGTTCCGCCCACACGGTAATGACTTGCTCCAATTCGTAGCCGGTACGGCGTGCGTAGGCGGCGAGGTTGGTCATCAGGTCATCTTCCACGTCGTTTATCCACTGGTCGCCGATGGCTTCCAAATCATCGCGCAAACTGTTCTGAGAGCGACGGGCGAGCCTGATAACTCTGTCCACGTAGGTTCGGGTGGCGGGCAGAATGCGTTTCTCGGTTGCCGTTTCCTGCGGTTTGATATTACGGCTATACCGTTTTGCGGCTACTGGGATAGTCAGCGTCGGAGCCTGCTGGTGCAGGTCAAGGCGCTTGTACGAGTCGGGTAAGCCGAGCGCGTCCACGGCAGATTCCAGACTGGCACCCATGTTCAGGAGTTGGGTGAGCGAGTCGATACGTACCTTCTGGGTGTCGGCCTGTACCTTCTCCATGTCGGTCTGGGAAGGTAGATCAAGGTTGAACGTGATACCATACCCAAGTCCCCCGGTGATGCGGTCTAGTTCGAACTGCCATTTATCCCACACCGTCATACACAACGGCTTCAACGTGTTTTCGATGAACGCGCGTTCGGCCTGTTCTGCGTTGGCGTAGGTTTGCCCGTTGTCGATGCCGCGAATAATGTCCGGGACAGCGAGCGCGTTCGACAACCGGTTGTTCACCACGTCGTTCACGGTCTGCAAGTCCAGCGTATCGTTGGCGTTCTGGAATGGCACCCACACCAGTTTGCTCGTGGTGCTGGGCTTATGGGTCATTGGGTCAACCGGGATCATGTTGTACACGATTCCGTTGTTGTTGCCTGCGCCTCGGAATGTGCTTTCGAGGCGGTCGCGGTTGCGTTGGAAGTCTTCAGTGTTTTCCGATACGATGCCGAGCATTCCAGCGGGTACCGCGTTGTTGCCGAAGAAGCCACGCTCATAGTCGGCGATCATATCGTCCACGTTCGCCCACTTCGTCACCGTCATGGCAGGAGCAATGCCGCGCGTCGGGTCGTTCGGATGCTGGCTGTAGCTGAGAGCGATGGTTTCGTCCCGGGAGAATTCGTAGACTCGTTCGCCGTCGCCCAAGTCCATCGTAACGCGATGATACCAGTCCGAGCGAGAAGAATTGTACTGGCGGCTGTTCGACGGTAGCAGCGTATATCCGATGATGTTGTCGGCTGTAATGTCTCCGCCCGGCCCGTTAGTTGTCCAGATAAGAATATCCAAGTGAGATTGGGTGAGGATGGTGGCGCAAACGATCTTGAGGAATTCCAAGCATGAATACGTGTCGTTGGGCGCGTAGAGCGCGGTCAACGGTGCAGGAGCCGGGTCGATGCGCCTGTTGTCCGAGTCCACGGCGTAGGGGATTACCGTGCTGAACCGTTGGGCGATGGCGTTCACATACGGGAACACGTTGTCGTAGGTGTCGTGCATGGGGATGGTGTTGCCGCCCATCGGCTGCCAGATGTTCCCGCCCATCGGTGTGGGGGACATACTGGGCGCATGGTTACGGTCGAACGCGCTCATAAAACCTTCACGGAGATTGTTCAGCAGGCTCACTTTTCCTCGATTCGTCATAAGACCCTGCGTCTAGTCTACCGGGTGCAACGCGTAAACCTAGCAAACAGCAACGTCCCACGATGGAAGTTGCAGCGGCTTGTAGTAGGCGAGAAGGACGCTATCCGCTAGATCGGGGCTACCAGTCTGATTCTCTGTTTTGTAGTCTTTCTTCCGCTGCACTTCGCGTAGGTTTCTGTTGTTGATTGCCCATTCACGGGTGCTGAGTTCCTGAAACAGTTCGGCTCGTTGTTCCAGATTCGGGTTGATGGTGATTTCCGAAAGCTGTTCGGCAAACTCGAACCATAATTCCGAACTGACTGCCGGATAGCGGTCGGGATGCTTGGGCTTGGCTCCGAAGTTGACGCCGTTCACTGGTTGGTTTCGGCTGCGGAGAATATCCGTTACTCCTCCGCCCACGCCGGTATCGTCCACGTTGATGATGCTTGGATGATGTGTTCCGGCAAGGGTAATTATGCGTTCCGCTGTTTCGACAAGACTGGTTTTGCTCCAGCTTACGAGGTCTACTAGGTGGCGTCCCTTTACGATGGCTACGGCGGTTCGGTCGGCTCCGTATCGGGCCACGTCAACGCCGAAGCTTACGCCACCGTCCGTTTGCGGTTGGCGTTCGGTCGCTGCCATGAGTTGCTGCCAGCTTATGATCTGGTTGATTGTTTTCTCGTAGGGCATTCCCTCCCAGATGTGGGCGAAGTCTGGGTTGTTTCGTGATTCTTCGACCTGCTGTTTGATTTCCTCGGGAAGGATTCCGGCTTGTTCCGCGTCCCGCCATGTGGTGTGATGGTGGGTGGTGCGTTGTTGGGTGAGCTGGCTCGGATGGGTGACGAAACGTGTGGTTATCGCATCCTCCGGGGTTAGGGGATTGCGGGTGAAGATAATGGTGCTGCCGTTCTTTCGGATGGTCGGCAGCAACACGTCTAGGCTATGGTCGGTGATGAACTGGGCTTCCTCGATCCAGCAACGCTCTACACCTTCGATGCCTTTCAACGTGCTTTCGGGGTCTTCGTGCAAGCCTTTGAACCAGAACACACTGCCGTTGACGTGGGTTATCTGTTCGCGGGTGATGGTGAAACCGGGAAGCTCATAGCGGCTGATGATATCCGCTAGGAGCTGTTTGACGCTTTCCTGAATGCTGTTCTGGAATTCACGGGTGCATAGGATGCGGGTGGGGTACATGCTGGCTTCGAGCGCTAGGGCTAGGGCTACGCTGGTGCTTTTCGCGCTTGAACGGCCTCCGCTGTAGTCGTAGTAGCGGTATGGCGGATTGTCACGGTCATGGAGGAAGAACAATAAATCTTCGTATGCTTTGGGGATTACGAGGTTGAATGTTCCGTTTTGTTCCATAATGTGCGCGCGATTCTCAATAGTATGGTCTTCACCCGAGAGAACCCGAGCCTTATTGAGAATAGTAGGCTCGGGTTTGTTCACTTCACCGTAACGTTGATCGTGGGCGGCTCGTACATCTGCACCGTCTGGTCAACCTGCTGTCGGGGCATGCCCTCGGTACGGTTGGCAATGTCCTGATAGGAGCGGAACGCTTTCTCACCGTCCTTCTTCGATTCAAGGACACGACGAAGGGCGATTTGTTCGGCTTGGGTCAGTTCGTCCATACGCTGCACCCATTCCGCTAGTTCCTCGTTCGTGAGTTCAAGGAATTGTTGGAGGTTGTATTTCACGCTGCCGCGTTTTGTCCATTTACGGCTGCGGTCTTGTGGGCGTTCTTGGAATCCGCCTTTACCGGTTGGGTTGTTTACGCCTCCGGTGATTCTTCCGTGGGCGTCTCTGGTTACGTTGCTCATAAGGGGTATTTTATGCTTTCTTGAGTTTAGTTTGTTGTTGGTGTTGGTTGATGATGGTTTGTATTTCTTCTGGGGTGGTGTTGAGTAGTTGGGCGATGTATTCGGTGTTGTAGTGTTTGCGGTGCCATTGGAGGGCTAGTTCGGTTTTGTGTTGGCTGAGGGGCATGATGGTTCCTTACGCGAGGATGTAGGTTATGAGTAGTTTGAGTAGGGCTATGGTGCCGGTGGTGATGAGTAGGACGGTTAGGGTGATGAGTAGGACGCCGAGAATGCGGCCTAGCTTGTAGCCGGGTGTGGTGTTGCGGAAGTAGTCGATTTCGGGTTTTTTTGGTTTCATTGGTTTGGTTTCCATGTGATTGTGAGGGATACGCCGGTTGTGGTGTTGTCGGCGTATCGTTTGTGGCTGGTTACGTCGGTTATCTGACAGTCATCATGCCAGATGTGTGTTTCGGTGATGGCGTCGTATAGGGCGCGTTGGAGTTTGTCTATATCGGGTTTGACTGTGGGGTGTTTGCGTTTGTGGGGTGGGATGGTTTTGGGGCGTGGCAGGTAGAACGTGGTTTCTATTTTGATGTATGAGTTGGGTGGGATGGTTGGGTGTTTGTGGCTGAGGATGGTGTCGCGCACGTGGTCGCGCCACGGGCGTTCCTTCTTGTCCATCGGTATTAGGCGGGTTACGGGTTTGCCTGTGGTGCGGCTCCTGCCGGTGATTGGACGGTAGGAGCCTTTACTGGCAGGGATGCCGGAAATGAACAGGCTGAACGAGAATGGTTCGCCGGTCATTGGTTGAACTCCGCCAAGTCGAACGTTGGTTGTGTTTCCGCTTTGAGTTCGAGCGTGCGTAGGATGTCGGCGCGGTTGCTTTGATGCCTGTAGGCTAGTTGGTCTTGGCCGACGTATTTGAAGCGTTGCCCGCAATTGTGGCAGAACAGCGGGTCTGGGTTGTTCTTGTAGATTTCGAGGATTCGTCGGTAATATTCGGCGTCGTTTTCGGGTTGTCCGTTGATGCAGCGTTGTGTGGTGTCCGGCCAGATCAACGCTCCGCATCGAGGACAATAGGAGACGGGTGGGATACCGTCCACGGGTTTCGGGCTTGCGGTGATAAACTTCATGGGCGTCCAGAAGTCGCCGGTTTCGCTGAGCATGTCCCGGTAGGTTTTGACGAAGCCTATGAGGTCGAACAATTCGGCTGTAAGGCAGAGTTCGAGAATGTTGAATTCTTCCATACTGTCGACGAACGCATGGCGCTCCAGCAGGTATAGGAGGGCGACCGGGATACTGTTGAGTTCGTTCGCGTCCTCGTAGTCTAGGAGGGTTATGGTGGTGTCTTCGCGTTCATCTTCTGGGCAGTTCTGCCACACTTTGACGTATGCGCGTTTCGTGAATTTCATGATTGCTCCTTTCCTGAAAATACGCCGGTTTGGTAGGCGTCACAGATCATCCGAACGAGTTCGTCTGCCTCTAGTTGGATAAATGGGTACTCGCTCGTATCGATTTCACGGCCAGCAGCCTGTTTGGGATTCTCGGTTTGTTCCGATTCGGTGGTCTTCGATGAGGCCAATAATTCTAGAGCTTTATAGGAGACTTTGGCAGCTGATTCGATGGTGTAATTATCATCTTGCTTGCTAATGTCCAGAGCTCTTATGGCCGAGTGGATTGCGCAACGCAGTTGTTGGTCCGTTACGAGATAGCGGGTCATGGTAATTCCTTTCAATCGGTGGTGACTTGGGTCAGTCCGTACATTTCTACCTTGGTGGCAGACTGTGCACAGCCAGCCTGTATCCGCAGTACGGGCAGGTCACGTAACATGTGCCCACCGTCTCGCCGCAGTGGGTGCACTCTACATATCGGATTGCCCTGCTCATTTCGTGTCCTTCCAATGTTTTTCACGCCAGTCGGCTACAGCCTTGCGGTCTTCGTCTGTTAATCCCTCATGGCACTTGGACATGATAAGGCCGAGCGCGAACTCGTAGCCTTCGCTCCACTTGTCAGGCACGCCATGCACATGGTTCTCGTCGAAGAGGTAACGGCAGTAATCATGCAGTTCGTCAATCGTCATTTCGCGTCCTCGCTTTGATTCGGTACTTCCTTGGGCATGTTGCCGGTGTAGCCGAGCATGGAACGGCAGTGGTCGGCTGTATTTTCGTATGCGTTGACTTGTCCCTTCACGGCACCGTATGCGGCCATGTCATGCTGCCTTAGAAGAGCGCTCGCCAGTCTCAGGCCTTCCGCTGCTAACTGTTCGCACCAGTCGATGATCTCGTTGAGCGTCTTGTCTTTCTCGGTGATGTTCACTGCCATTTAGAACACGCCCCATTCGTTGTCGGTCTGGTTGAGCGAGCTGGTCGGGCCGAACGTGTCGGTTCCCGGCCATTGAGTGCCGGTCTGCTGGTCTTGCTGAGTCTGCTGGTTCTTGGCTTTGAGCATGGCGAGGCTGATGGTCGCGTGTTCGATGATGAAGTCGGTGCGCGGCTGCCCTTGGTTGTCGGTGCCGGTCTTCCATTTGAGGACGCCTTCGACGCGGACAGGGGTGCCCTTGCGTAGCATGCGTTCGTAGGTTTCCGCAAGTCTCAGGTCATATTCGAAGATGGTTGCCCACATGGTGTCGTGGTCTACCCATTGTTTTGTGGTCTTGTCCATGTGTCCGCCTGTGGCGGCGACTCGGATAAGCATGTAGGGGGTGCCGTTGCGGGTCTGTTTGCGTTCGGGGTCTGCCGCCAAGCGTGCGATCGGTAGCGTGATTCTTGGGTCATTCATCGTTGATCGTTGCTCCTACGGGTAGTGGTGTGATGTCGGGGTTGAAGTAGTAGCGGCTGCCTACCTTGATGTATGGCAGTCGTTTCTCACGGCAGTATCTGCGGACGGTCTGGATGTTGAGGTGCCAGCGTTCCGCGTACTGCTCCGTCGTTGCGGTGTAGTCTTTAGCGTACATGATTCAAATATACATCAGATTATTCTTGATTGCAAGTAGCATGTGCTAGCTATATAATATATATATGCGCACTGGAACCGGGCGCACCAACATCAAATAAAATAGTAATAGGAATAAAGTAAGCGCCTCCCCCATGGAACCAGAAGAGAGGCGCTAACAGAAAGGCGGAAACATGTCCGATACGAATATAGCACAGAACTCGGGTTTTTCGATGTTACCGAATTGGGCGGTGGATGATGACCGGTTGGGCGGCTACGACCTGCTGGTGTATATGGCGCTGATACGTCACGCCGACAACACCGGCGTATGCTGGCCCAGCTTGGAGCGGCTGGCGAAGATCGCGCGTTGCTCACAGCCCACGGTATCCAAGAGCCTCAACGTGCTGGAACAACTTGGATATATCCGACGGGTCAAGTCCGATGGCAGGGCCAACCGGTATCACGTCTCGCTGTGGAAGCCCACCCCAAAACAGGGTTATGACCATGCACCGACCCCAAAACCTGCTTTTGACCCCTCAAAACCTGCTTTTGACCCACCCCAAAACGAGGTTTTGACGAACAATACCCAAGAGAACAAAACCCAAGAACAATACTCTCGCGGCGAAGAAAAAATCAAGAACAAAACCCAAGAACAATACTCTCGCGGCGAAGAAAAAATCACAGTCTCCTGCCATTCAGTGGACACCCTTAAAGCGCTTATGGGATTGTGGCCGAAGAAATGCAGGGTGTCAAACGAATTCATTCAGTGCTTTAATCAGGCGTTCGATGAAGTCGGTGCCGACGCGCTTATGAGGGCGGCGAAGCGTTTCGTGGAGTCGTGCGAGGGTACGCCATTGCAGTACGTGCGGACTCTGCCCGTGTGGCTGGCCGACCCGGTTAATTGGAGGGTTCGGAAGCGGGAACAGCGGAGCGAAGCGAAGCTGTCGGATTGGATGGCCCATAGGCTTCCCGATTCCATGTCCGCCGACGTGGCGACCGTTCTGCGGGCGAGGCGTGCGTATTGGGGTGCCACCGGTGGTGTGGAGGCTTTGGAAATGGAATTCTTCCCAGACGAAGTTAAGAATGTGGGCAATTTGCAACAAGAACCAACAGTGTGATATAATATCTATATCACACATTGCATGGAAAGGATGCACATGAAGATCTACACAAACCGATACCGCGACTTCACCCCGTCACAAGGCATACCGGTACGCATAACATACGGTTCGCCACGATGGCGGCTACCGTACCCAATCGCAGGATAGGCGAAAAATTTGTAATTC
>OCPQ01000331.1_pt1 | contig 34263 bp, 30 predicted proteins | sample 1538251 | NCBI WGS metagenome assembly OCPQ01 (sample SAMEA2580249, study PRJEB22360) | human gut metagenome | biome: human gut; feature: human-associated habitat; material: faeces | place: Denmark | collected 2008/2010 | reverse complement strand
TTTTATATATCGGCATTCTGTTTTTTCACTTTGGTCTTTTAAGGCAGTTACCATTTGAACCGGTGGTTATTGGTTCATTTGTTTTAGAAGGCGGCGAATGTTTTTTCTGGCTGATTATGCTTGGAACATGGGCCAGTGATACTTTTGCTTATTTTGTCGGCTGTGCGATCGGTAAACGCAAGTTGTGTCCAAATGTCAGTCCTAATAAATCTGTAGAAGGAGCTGCAGCCGGATTTATCGGCTGTCTGGCTGTAATGGTTTATTTGGGAGTAAAGGTGTTAGATATGGAGATAGTACAGGCAGCTGCATTAGGTTTATGCGTAGCTGTTTTTGCGCCGCTGGGAGATTTGGTAGAGTCGATTTTGAAACGTTCCTTTGGCGTTAAAGACTCTGGTAAGATTTTTCCAGGCCATGGTGGAGTTTTAGATCGTTGTGACAGCTTGTTGTTTGCCATACCGCTTGGCTATTATGTTTTAGTGTTTTCGGTTTTGTTGACTAAAACACACTGATTATATTATTCGGAGGCTTCAAAATGGAAAATGTTTCTGTGCTTGGCAGTACCGGGTCCATTGGTAAACAGACATTAGAGGTTGCTGCAGCTAATCCTGATAAGATAAAAATCAGAGCGTTGGCGGCACATACAAGTGACGTTTTATTGGAAGAACAGATTAATATTTTTCAGCCTGATATTGCGGCGCTTTCTGATGAGGCCGCTGCAGAGCGGTTGAAAAAACGTTATACCGGCAAGACGAAAATCCTTGCAGGAGAAGCGGGTCTTTTGGAAGTGGCTACGTTCAGCGAAGTTGACACAGTTTTAGCTTCAATGGTCGGTTATGCCGGTCTGAGACCTACTCTGGCTGCGATTGAGCATGGTAAAGACATCGCTTTGGCTAATAAAGAAACGCTGGTTGCTGCAGGAAGTATTGTTATGAGTGCGGTAGCAGAGCACAATGTTACTTTATTGCCGGTCGACAGTGAACACAGTGCCATTTTTCAAGCTTTGGCAGGTGGCAAACATCAGGAAGTTAAGCGGTTGCTGATAACTGCTTCTGGCGGTCCTTTTCGTGGTAAAAGTAAAGCTGAGCTTGAAAATGTGACTTTAGAACAGTGTTTGAAGCATCCAAATTGGAGTATGGGCAGAAAAATAACTGTTGATTCTTCTACTTTGGCTAATAAAGGGTTGGAAGTTATTGAGGCGCATTGGCTTTTTGACATGCCTTATGAAAAAATCGATGTAGTTGTACATCCGCAGAGCGTAATTCATTCTTTGGTTGAATATCAGGATGGTTCTGTTTTGGCTCAGTTGGGACTGCCCGATATGCGTTTGCCGATACAGTACGCTTTTTCATATCCAGAGCGATTTGATAATGCTTTCGGACAGCTGGATTTAGTAAAAGCAGGTCAATTGACGTTTGAAGCTCCTGATTTGGAAGCATTTCCGGCACTGAAACTTGCTGTCGAATGTGGTAAAGCAGGAGGTACCTTACCTTGTGCATTTAATGCGGCTAATGAAGAATCTGTTTACGCATTTTTGGACAATAAGATTAAATACCTTGATATTCCGATGACTATAGAAAAGATTATTGTCAGACATCAGAATATATTGCAGCCTGTTATTGAGGATATAGAGCAGACAGATGCTGAAACTCGCAGGCTGACCAGAGAAATTTTAAAAAACTTGTAATGAGAGGGGGAACTCGGACATGACAACTATTTTAGCGGCTATTTTTGTTTTTGGTGTTTTGATCACCGTACATGAATTCGGCCACTTTATTACGGCAAAAATGACAGGCATGCGCGTGGACGAGTTTGCCATTGGTTTCGGACCCAACATTTTTCAGAAAAAAGTTGGTGAGACCCTATATAGCTTAAGAATTATTCCTTTAGGCGGGTATAATAAAATAGCCGGTATGGATCCGGAAGAGCCTGACAGCGATGATTCTTTTAAGTCAAAATCTATTCCTGCCAGAATGTTGGTTATTTTAGCAGGTTCGTTAATGAACTTTCTGCTGCCGATAATTTTGTTTTTCAGTATTTTTATGATCAATGGTATTCAAAAGCCAGTCGATCAGCCTATTTTGGGCACGATTATGGAAGATAAGGCGGCCGCGCAGGCAGGCTTGCAGGTAGGCGATCGTATCCTTGCCATTAATGGTGAAAAGATTGCCACATGGAATGATTTGGTAGTTACCTTGCAGAAGTATCCTGATAAGGAGATTACTGTTACGGCAGAGCATCAGGGCGCAGTAAAAAATTATCAAATGACGCCAGCCTATGATGCGCAGTACGGCAGGCCCTTGATAGGTATTTCTCCTACATATGAACAATATCAGCCAGGCGTTGTTGAAGCGGCTACCATGGGCGCTGGCTATACTAAGTATATTATATTTGCGATGATTGACGGTCTGCAGAAAATAATTACCGGGGCGGCGCCGGCAGATGTTTCAGGTCCTATCGGCGTAGCTAAAATGGCAGGGGAGATGGCAAATCAGGGCATGCTTCCGCTACTGAACTTTATTGCTTTTCTCAGTATTAATTTAGGCGTTATCAATTTATTGCCATTGCCGGCTTTGGACGGCGGGCATTTTGTTCTGTTAGTTTTGGAAGCTGTACGTGGCAAGCCTTTAGGAGCGCGTGCGACCAATGCTATTCAAATGGTTGGCGTAGCAATCATTCTAAGTATTACTGTTTTGGCGGTGTTTAACGACATCAGCCGATAAAATAAAGAGGTGTCTTTATGAAGCGCAGAATAACCAGACAATTACAGTTGGGATCTGTATTTATTGGCGGTGATGCTCATGTTTCAGTACAGTCGATGACTAATACGAGGACCGACGATGCTGCAGCGACTTTGAAACAAATTAAGGAACTGGCGGCAGTTGGCTGCGATGTCATTCGTTGTGCTGTACCTGATATGCCTGCAGCGCAGGCCTTAAGGGAAATAGTTGCGCAGAGCCCGATTCCTGTAATAGCTGATATTCATTTTGATTACAAGCTTGCTTTGGCGGCTATAGATGCCGGTGTCAACGGACTTCGGTTAAATCCTGGTAATATTGGCGGACGTGAAAAGGTAGAAGCGGTAGTTGCAGCGGCCAGAATAAAAAATATACCTATTCGTATCGGTGTTAATGCCGGTTCACTGCCGAAGGATTTATTGGAAAAATATGGGCATCCGACAGCAGAAGCATTAGTAGAAGCTGCTTGGCGTCATATTCATATTTTAGAAGAACTTGATTATCGCAATATCAAAATTTCTTTGAAAGCACATGACGTACCATTAACGATTACGGCTTACAGGCTTTTAGCTGCTCAATGTGATTATCCGCTGCATGTGGGGATTACTGAAGCTGGTACCGTTAATTCCGGGATTATAAAATCTGCAGTTGGTATAGGTACGTTATTGGCGGAAGGTATTGGCGATACGATTCGTGTTTCGCTTACCGGGGATCCGGTTAATGAAGTAAAGGTTGCTTATAATATTTTGAAAGCTTTGGGGCTTAGAGAATATGGGCCGACTTTGATTTCCTGTCCAACCTGCGGCAGGACCAGAATCAATCTGGAAAAGCTTGCTTTAGAGGTCGAACGCCGTTTAGACGAAATAGCAGAACCAATTACGGTTGCAGTTATGGGCTGCATAGTTAATGGACCTGGTGAAGCCAGGGAGGCCGATATAGGCATTGCCGGCGGTATTGGCGAGGGCCTGCTGTTCCGCAAAGGCGAGATCATAAAAAAAGTCAGCGAAGATAAAATCGTTGACGAGCTGTTTGATGAAATTAAGAAAATTTTGGTTGAGAGGAAGATGAAATAATGCGAGTTTCCAAACTGTATGCTCCTACTTTGCGTGAGGTACCTGCAGAGGCGGAGGTTGTTAGTCACCAATTAATGCTGCGTGCCGGCTTTATGCGTAAAGCTGCCGGTGGTATTTATACTTATCTGCCGCTTGCCTGGCGTGTATTGAAAAAAATAGAAAGAATAGTACGTGAGGAAATGGATGCCAAAGGTTCACAGGAGCTTTTGATGCCTATTGTACAGCCGGCTGAGATTTGGCAGGAAAGCGGACGTTGGGATGTATACGGTGCGGAAATGTTCAGGTTGCAGGATCGTCATAATCGCTGCTTCTGCCTTGGGCCTACACATGAAGAAATGGTAACGACTTTGATCCGCGGTGATGTTCGTTCTTATCGCCAGCTGCCGCTTAGTGTTTATCAAATCCAAAATAAATATCGTGATGAACGTCGCCCGCGTTTCGGTTTGATGCGCGGCCGTGAATTCATTATGAAAGATGCGTATTCCTTTGATCGTGACGAAGCTGGTCTTGATAAATCTTATCAGGATATGTACGATGCTTACACCAATATCTTTACGCGCTGCGGCCTGAACTTCCGCCCTGTTGAAGCTGATTCTGGGGCTATCGGCGGCAGTGGTTCCCATGAATTTATGGTAATTGCCGACAGTGGTGAAGCAGAGATTGTTTTCTGCACCAGCTGCGATTATGCGGCCAATGTTGAAAAAGCAGAGCTATTTCCTTTGGAAGCTCAAGAAGAAGCAATGCTGACTAAAGAAGAGGTAGTAACACCAGACTGTAAAACTATTGCTGATGTGTGCGCTTATTTAAAACTTCCTGTTGACCATTCTGTTAAAGCTGTTGCTTATAACAGTGAAAAAGGTTTGATTCTTTGTTTTGTACGTGGCGATCACGAAGTCAATGAAATCAAAGTTATCAATACCTGCGGCGTTATTGACCTTGAAATGGCGACAGAGGAACAATTAGCTGCTGCTGGTACTGTCGGCGGTTATATGGGCCCTGTTGGCATCGAGAATAAAAAAGTCATAGTAGTTGTTGACGCTACTGTTATGAAAATGCATAATGTTTGCTGCGGCGCTAATAAAGAAGGGTACCATTTCATTAATGTTAACCCGGGCCGTGATTTTACACCAACATATGTAGCAGATATCCGTCTTATTCAGGAAGGGGATCCGTGCCCGCATTGCGGCGGCGAAGTGAGCAAAGCCCGCGGCATCGAGGTAGGGCAGGTCTTTAAGCTGTTTACTAAATACAGTTCTGCTTTAAAAGCTACCTATCTTGATGAAAACGGCAAAGAGCAGCCTATGGTAATGGGGTGCTACGGTGTCGGTGTCAGCAGAACGATGGCGGCTGCTATTGAGCAGAATTATGATGACAATGGTATCATCTGGCCAATCGAAATAGCACCCTATCATGTGCTGGTTGTGCCTGTTAATACAAAAGATGAAGCATCTGCAGCGAAAGCTGAAGAAATTTATATGCAGTTGAAAAAAGTAGGTCTGGAAACAGTTATCGATGATCGCAACGAACGCCCCGGTGTTAAATTTAAAGATGCTGATCTGATCGGCTATCCGCTGCGCGTTGTAGTTGGGCCGAAAACATTGACTGAAGGTAAGCTGGAAGTTAAAATTCGTAAAACAGGCGAGATCAGATATTTGCCTTTAGATGGCGATTACGTACAAGATATCAAAAATATTATCGCAGAACTTGCTTTTTCAAAATAAAAGATTAAACTGACAGTAAGGAGGTGCCGATAATGAGTTCTCATGATTGGGAGATGCTTATTCGTCTATTATTGGCCGCTTTTTTAGGCGGAATAGTCGGCATCGAACGCGGCAGCGGCGATAGACCGGCTGGCTTTAGAACACATATTTTAGTTTGTGCCGGTGCGGCGTTATTTATGCTGGTTTCTATGTACGGTTATGATGATTACCCTATGCATGGGGAAGAATTCCCGCGCAATCGTGATTCTTCCCGTATTGCTGCACAGGTAGTTAGCGGTATTGGTTTTCTTGGTGCCGGTACGATAATGCATGAGGGAGTTACCGTACGTGGTTTAACAACAGCTGCCAGCTTGTGGATGATTTCGGCCATTGGGTTGGCTGCCGGTGCTGGGATGTATGTTTTAAGTATTGGTTCTACGGCGGTAATGATGGTTACTTTGGTAACTTTTCACAGCTGGGAAAAACGTTTTGCCGGCAGCAGCAGAAATGCCCGCCGCTTTATTCGGATTGTTGCCGAAAATGAACCCGGTATTATAACGAATATTACTGCGTATTTGACTGAAAATGGCGTGAAGGTACGCACTTTAAACGTAAAAAACAACTCCAGAAAAAATGAGGTAGTTTTAGAGTTGTATCTCAAAATAAGTAAAGATAGAGATGATATTGATATTATTCGCGGTTTACAAAGTATTGAAGGCATCATTACTTTAGAGAACGTTGGTTGATTGGTAAGAAAGGACGCAAGCATGAAGGCGAAATATTGTATTGTTCCTGATAAAAATAAATTTTTTGCTTTTTTAGCCGAGCAGTCCTTAACGGAAGCAGAATTATTGCGTGCTCGTTTAATCCAGCCGGAGAAAATCTTTATGGATATCGAGGCTGCCGTGTGGCAGATAGAGTATAAAGCAGTTGCTCCCGTGACAGAAACTTTACTTGCAGCGGTGGCAAATAAGCTTACCGCTGCTTTTAATTTAAAAAAAGTGGAGCTGCAGCAGACAAATCTGCTGGAAACTTCCGTTGTGGCTGAATCGGTTAAAACAGAAAATAAGCTTGAAACAGAAAATAAGTCTGTGCAGGTAGAGCCGGAGCGTGAAGAAATTCCTTTGCCGCCGGAAGAACCTGAAGCAGTTGAAATAGGAGAAGCTACCGCATTTGAAGCAGTACCTTCGTGTGAGGCAGAGCGTAAAGACGATGCTTATGAAAAGGCTTATAACCTTCTCTATGGAGGGAATAAAAAAGCAGACGGCCTTATTTTTGGTAAAGCATTTAAAGGTAAGCCCAGGCCGATGATCGACGTTATCGAAGAAGAAAATCGAGTCGTAGTAGAAGGTGCTTTTGTAAAAAGCATTGATAAGGACGGTAAGCTGACTGCTTTTATTGAGCGAGTCCTGCGTACCGGCAATGTGATGCTCACTTTTAATTTGAGTGATGAAACCAGTGGACTTTATGTTAGAATGCGTTTTGAAAATCTGGAAGAATGTCTGCAGTTTAAAAAGAAGATCAAACCGGGGATGCAGCTGCGTATTATGGGTAATGTTGCTCCTGACAGATTTTTGTTTGATGAAATGGTCATCAGTCCTCAGGGTATTATAGCTGTTCCTAAAAAAGAACGTATGGATAACGCTGAAGTTAAACGTGTCGAGCTGCATTGTCATACAAAAATGAGTAAGATGGATGGCGTAACACCAATGGAAGATTTGGTGGAGACAGCGATAAAATGGGGGCATAAAGCTCTTGCCATCACAGATCATGGCGTTGTACAGGCTTTTCCGTTCTGCTTTGATGTAGCTGAAAAAGCGGATATCAAGCTGATTTTCGGTATGGAAGGTTATTTGATGAACGACGACGGCCATGATATCGATCTGGAGCCGACGGATACGATCAAGAAAAGCCGTATCAAGAAGGTCAAAAATAACCACATTATCATTTTAGCAAAGAACGAAACAGGTCTGCGTAATCTGTATAAACTGGTAACAATCAGTCATTTGCGTTATCTGCATAAACGGCCGATGCTGCCGCGTGAGGTTATCGAAGAATATCGCGAGGGTTTGATCCTGGGTTCTGCCTGTGAAGCTGGTGAACTGTACAGGGCTATTTTGGCAGGTCGTCCCGATGAAGAATTAGAGAAAATAGCTTCTTTTTATGATTATCTGGAAATTCAGCCAACCGGAAATAATATGTTTTTAGTCAGACAGGAGCGCTGCACAGTCAAACAGCTGCAAGAGCATAATAGGAAAATTTATGAACTTGGTAAAAAGCTGGGTAAGTTGACTGTCGCTACCTGTGACGTGCATTTTTTGCATCCGGAGGACGCGCAGCTGCGGGCTATCCTGCAGGCTGGGCAAAATTATTCTGATGCTGATCAGCAAGCACCTCTTTATTTCAGGACAACAGAAGAAATGCTCAAGGAATTTGAGTATTTTGGTAAAGAAATTGCTTATGAGTTGTGTGTAACCAATCCGAATAAGATTGCGGAGATGGTAGAAAAAATCAAACCTGTTCCTGATCGTGATCAGCTGTATTCACCATTTATACCTGGGGCAGAAAAAGCTATCAAGGAAATGTCTTATCAGCGTGCGCACGAATGGTATGGTGAAAATCTGCCTCAGGTAGTCAGCGACAGACTGAAAATGGAGCTCGATTCCATTATCAATCATGGGTTCTCAGTTCTGTATTATATTGCACATAAGCTCGTAAGAAAATCTTTGGACGATGGTTATCTGGTTGGGTCCCGTGGTTCTGTCGGTTCTTCTTTTGTAGCGACTATGATCGATATTACAGAGGTCAATCCGCTGAAACCGCATTACCGCTGTCCACAATGTAAACACAGCGAGTTCTTCATGAAAGAAGAAGTTGCGTCAGGTTTTGACTTGCCTGCTAAAGCATGTCCTGAGTGCGGTACAGAGATGATCCGTGATGGGCACGATATTCCGTTTGCCGTGTTTATGGGTTTCCATGGTGATAAAGTACCTGATATTGATTTGAACTTTTCCGGAGATTATCAGCCGACAGCACATAAATATACAGAAGAACTTTTCGGACGCGATAATGTTTGCCGCGCCGGTACGATTTCAACGATTGCTATCAAAACGGCTTTTGGTTATGTCAAAAAATATTATGAGGCAAAAAATCTGCATGTGCATTCGGCACATGTTGCAGGTCTTGTAGAAGGCTTTGCCGGTATTAAACGAACTACTGGCCAGCATCCAGGCGGTATCATGGTTGTACCGCGCAATATGGATATTCATTATATTTCGCCGATGAACAGACCGGCCGATGAAAAAGATTCGGAAACAGTAACTACTCACTTTGATTATCACTCGATCAACGACCGTCTGGTTAAGCTCGATATACTTGGTCACGACGATCCTACGGTTATCAAAATGCTGGAGGAATTGACAAATATTCCACCGCAGCAGATACCCGTCGGTGATGAAAAAACTATGTCTATCTTCCGTTCGACTGAGGCTTTCGGTGTAACACCTGAGCAGATCGGCAGTGCCGTTGGCACTTATGGTATTCCTGAATGTGGTACACAGTTTGTACGGCAGATGATTCAGGATGTTCAGCCTAAAAATTTCAGTCAGGTTGTCAGGGTATCAGGCTATTCGCATGGTACTGATGTATGGCTGAACAATGCGCAGGATCTGATTCGCGAGGGTAAACCCAGTGAGGAAACGATTTCGACGCGTGATGATATTATGACTAATCTGATCGCGAAAGGCGTAGATCCCAGTATGTCCTTTAAAATTATGGAATATGTTCGTAAAGGCAAGGCGGCTAAAGGCGGTCTGGAAGCACCCATGCTTGAAGCGATGCGTGCCGCAAAGGTGCCGGAATGGTATATTGAATCCTGTAATAAGGTCCAGTATCTTTTTCCGAAGGCGCATGCAGTGGCATATGTTATGATGGCTTATCGTATAGCATACTGTAAAGTGCATTATCCACGTGAATTCTATGCGGCATACTTTACTGTGCGTGCACCGGACTTTGATATGGATCATGTTGTCAAAGGCGTTGATTATATGAAACGTTATATTAAAGATGTTTATGCACAGGGCTATAAAGCAAGTAACAGAGATAAAGATACGGTGACGTATCTGGAGTTGGTGATTGAAATGCTGGCTCGTGGTTTTGAAATGGAACGTATCGATTTGTATAAATCTCATCCGACGCGTTTTACCGTCACTGAAAAGGGATTGAGGCCGCCGCTTGCTGCTTTGGGAGGAATTGGTGTTACTGCCGCTCAAAGTATCAGCGAAGCCAGAGAAATCGGTCATCCTTTTATTTCCCAGGAAGATCTGCGGGTAAGAGCCAAGGTTGGTAAAGCTGTAGTTGAAAAATTGGCAGAACACGGAGCCTTAGGGGATTTGCCTGAAACAGATCAGATAGATTTATTCTGACATTAGGAGGCGATTAGTATGTTAGAAGCAGGAGTAAAAGCACCGGAATTTTCGTTGCAGGACAAAGATGGTAATATTGTGAGCCTGAAGGATTTTTTAGGGAAAAAAGTAGTTGTCTATTTTTATCCTAAGGATTCTACACCGGGGTGTACACGTCAGGCCTGTTCTTTTCGCAATAATTACGGTGAGTATAAAAAAATGGGCATTGAGGTTATCGGCATCAGTAAAGACAGCGTAAAATCTCATGCTAATTTTGCCGCGAAACAGGAGCTGCCTTTTATTCTTTTAGCTGATCCTGAACGTCAGGCCATCGAAGCTTATGATGTATGGCAGGAAAAGAAATTGTATGGCAAGGTATCAATGGGAGTAGTGAGAACGACTTATATCGTTGATGAAAAAGGTATGATCGAAAAAGCATATCCTAATGCTAATCCTGATACTAATGCTGAAGAAATTTTAGCCTATTTGAAAGGTTGAGAATCAAAAGCGCGTTCTTGTATAAGGACGCGCTTTTTGATAAATACTTGCAGGAGGATACGATGCAGATAATTATTTCCCCAGCAAAAAAAATGCGTATTGATAATGATGACCTTGTTTCTGCGGCAGAACCGCGCTTTTTAAAAGATACAGAAATTTTACTGGCAGAGCTGAGAAAGATGCAGTATGATGATCTAAAAAAGTTGTGGCAATGTAACGATGAGATTGCGGCATTAAACTATAAGCGTTTACAGACTATGCGTCTGTGTGCTAATCTTACCCCGGCAGTATTGGCTTATGACGGTATCCAGTATCAATATATGGCACCGCGTGTTTTTGAAAATGCACAGCTTGATTATGTGGCAGAACATTTAAATATTTTATCAGGGTTTTATGGTATTTTAAAAGCAATGGACGGTGTTGTTCCTTATCGTTTGGAGATGCAGGCAAAGCTGCCGGCTGCCGGGTGTAAAAATCTGTATGACTTTTGGGGAAGCAGGCTTTATTTTGAGCTGACGCAAAACGATAAAAGCATTCTTAACCTGGCATCAAAAGAATACAGTAAAGTTATAGAAAAATATTTGACGCCGGAAGTGGAATATGTCAGCTGTATTTTTGGTATTTGGCAGGACGGTAAAGTGAAGGTTAAAGCTACTGAAGCGAAGATGGCCCGTGGTGAAATGGTGCGCTGGTGTGCCGAGCATAATATTTTACACATTGAAGACACAAAAAAATTTGACTGTTTAGGATATAAATATCAGAAGGAGCAATCCACCGCAAAGGAATTTGTTTTTCTGAAAAACTGAAATTTGTGACTGGGCTTGATAAAAGTTTGAATTTTGCCATATATATTGTAGGGAAGTTAACAAAAAACTTGTAATTAATCTTACAGGGTGGTATAATATAAGCAGAAAATTTATGACTTCTTTTGAGAGAGTGGGTGCTATACCCGCTCTTTCCGCTTATTTAAGATAAATTACAGACCGGAGGTGAGTATTGTGCAGAAGGAAGCTCTGGAAGCTTTGATTGCTGATTTGGTAACGCCGCTCTTAGATGGTACCGATCTGACTTTGGTAGATGTAGAATATGTGCGTGAAAAAGATTGGTATCTGCGTATCTACATTGATAAACCGGGTGGAGTTGAAATCGACGATTGCCAATTAGTAAGCGAAAAACTGACTACAGTTTTAGATGAAAAAGACCCGATTAAAGAGAAATATTACCTGGAAGTTTCATCACCCGGCATTGACCGCCCGTTGAAAAAAGATAAAGATTTTACAGCAGCTTATGGAAGTAAAGTTGATATTTCCTTTTTTGCTCCGTGGGAAGGCTTAAAAGATCTGGTTGGAATTTTAATAAGTCACAGCGATGAAACAATAGAAATAAAAACGATTATCAAGGGAAAAGAAGCCAAAAATCCGGTCAGCATTGACCGAAAACTTATCGCAATGATCAGACCGCATATTGATTTTTAAAGATTATAAAGTATAGGAGGATTAAGAAACGTGAACGCAGATTTTATTCTGGCAATAGGGGAATTGGGAAAAGAGAAGGGGATTGATCCGGAACTCCTGTTCCAGGCGGTCGAAGAAGCTCTTGTAACAGCTTATAAAAAGAATTTTGGTTCTAACCAGAATGTCCGTGTTGATATGAACAAAGTAACAGGTGAACTTCACATATATGCACAGCGTCATATTGTGGCAGAGGTAGGCGACGATCCTAATGAGATTTCTCTGGAGGAAGCCCGTAAAATAGATCCTCGCTATGAAGTCGATGATATTGTAGAAACTGAGGTGACACCACGTAACTTTGGTCGTATTGCAGCACAAAATGCCAAACAGGTTGTTGTACAGCGTATCCGTGAAGCAGAACGCGGCATGGTTTTCGAGAAATTTTCCAGCAGAGAGAATGATATCGTAACCGGTATCATTCAACGTATGGAAAATAAAAATGTTTATATTGATTTAGGTAAGGCCGAGGCTATTTTGACTCCTAACGAGCAGATCCCCGGAGAAATTTATCAATATCATGATAGGATGAAAACCTATATCGTGGAAGTAAAAAAGACCAGCAAAGGCCCACAGATTATGGTTTCCCGAACACATCCGGGATTGCTGAAAAGACTGTTCGAGCTGGAAGTTCCTGAAATTCACGACGGATTGGTCGAGATCAAGTCAGTAGCTCGTGAACCTGGTATGCGTTCTAAGATATCCGTTTATACTAAGGATGAGAATATTGATCCGGTCGGCGCCTGTGTTGGACATAAAGGTATGCGTGTTCAGACTATTGTTAATGAGCTGCGCGGTGAAAAAATCGATATCGTCAAATACAGTTCCGAGCCTGACCAATATGTGGCTAATGCCTTATCGCCAGCTAAGGTTGTCAGTACTGAAGTTCTGGAAGAAGAAAAAATTTGCCGCGTTATAGTGCCTGACTATCAGTTGTCTCTGGCAATTGGTAAAGAAGGACAAAACGCACGTCTGGCAGCGAAGCTGACAGGCTGGAAGATAGATATCAAAAGTGAATCTCAGGCTGCCGAAGAAGCAGAACAGGGAGCACAAGAAGTTGGTGTAGCCTATGAAGCAGACGAAGATTAAAAAGATCCCTCAACGTAAATGTGTGGGCTGTAATGAAATGAAAGAGAAAAAAGCTCTGCTGAGAATAGTACGTTCTCCGGAAGGTGAGATAAGCCTTGATTTGACTGGGAAAAAGGCAGGTCGTGGAGCTTATGTTTGCCAATCTAAAGAATGCATCACCAAAGCAGTGAAGGAAAAACGTTTGGAACGGGCCTTGGAAAAGCCGGTCAGCGAAGAAGTTTATGCTAAATTGCTGGAGGATTTGCCTGATGGCGAATAGTGGTGTGACTTTTGCCTTAGGATTGGCACAGAAAGCAGGTAAACTGGCATCAGGCGACTATGCTGTAAGATCTGCTCTGAAAAACGGTAAAGCTAAGCTATTGCTTGTGGCCGCAGATGCTGCTGAAAATTCTAAAAAAGATATGTATTTTATGGCAGAGATGTCTGATACACCCGTGGTTGAATGCCTGACCAGAGATGAACTGGGCTGGGCGATTGGCAAGGCTAAAAGAACCGCAGTAGTTGTTTTGGATAACAGCTTTGTGAATATGATAAACAAAAATATATGACATAAATACGCTTGGAGGTGGATGAATGGGTAAGCATAGAGTATATGAGATAGCAAAAGAACTTGGTAAAACAAACCAGGAAGTAATCGATATTTTAGCTAAAAATAACATTCAGGTAAAAAGTACGTTAAGCACTGTAGACGATACGGTTAGAGATTTGGTAGTGAAAAACTCGGCCAGGAAGCCTGTACAGGAGAAGAAGGCTGCTCCTGCACCGCAACATATAGTGAAAAAAGAGCCGGTTAAGCAGGCTGAAGCTGCTCCGAAGCAGGTGCAAACTCAACAGAATTCCGCTGCGAATACACAGCGTCCGCAGCAACAACAACAGGGTCAGCGTCCCAACAATCAGGGGCAACGTCCTATTAATCAGGGTCCGCGTCCTACTGCCGTTAATCATCAGCAGGGGCAGAACGCAGGTCAAAACCGTCCTAATCAGGGCATCAGCCAGCAGAATCGTCCTAACAACCAACAAGGTCAGCGCCCACAGCAACAGCAGGGGCAACGTCCTAATACCCAAAATCAAGGTCAGAGGTTTAATCAAAACCGTCCTAACCAGGGCGTTAATACGCAAAATCGTCCCAATAATCAACAGGGACAACGCCCGCAGCAGGGAAACAGACCGCAGCAGCGTCCTCAGGGGGGCATTTATATAGGCCCGCGCGGGCAGCAGCCTGGTCAGCATAATGCTAACGCAGCGCGCCCGCAGCAGCAGGGTAATGCGCGCCCGCAACAGGGAAATATGAATAACAATAATAATGCACGTCCGCAGCAAGGCGGTACCGGTGCACAGCGTCCGCAGGCCAATACTGCTCGTCCTGCTGGTGCCAATAATAAACCTTTTAATAAAAATGCCCGTAAAGATAAACCGCAGATCAAAGGTTCTTATGCAACTAAAGACAGCCGTCCTAACCGCAGTAATAATCATATGGGACGCAGTAATAAACGCCAGGGCGGCAATAATAATGTTCCGCGCGTGCAGCAGCCTGTAGTAGAGGTTCAGAAACCTACTTATGTAGAGATCGGCGAAACTATCAATGTCAAAGATTTTGCCAACCTGCTGAAACGTGAAGTCAGCGAAGTTATCAAATCTTTGTTCATGTTGGGCGTGATCGTTACTATCAATCAGGATATCGACTTTGATACGGCATTGTTGGTCGGCAGTGAATTTGATGTCGAAGTTGCCGAGTTACCGCCTGAAGAGGATCCGACTGAAATTCCGGAAGTGGAAGATGATCCGGCTAAACGTTTGCCGAGGCCGCCGGTAATCACTGTTATGGGTCACGTTGACCATGGTAAAACTTCTCTGCTTGACGCTATTCGCAAGGCTAATGTTACAGCAAGAGAAGCTGGCGGTATTACGCAGCATATCGGTGCTTATCAGGTTAATTATCAGGGCAAAAAGATTGTTTTCCTTGATACTCCCGGTCACGAAGCTTTTACAGCTATGCGTGCGCGTGGAGCACAGGTAACAGATGTTGCTATTTTGGTAGTTGCTGCAGATGACGGTGTTATGCCGCAGACGCTCGAAGCTATTAACCATGCAAAAGCAGCAAAGGTACCTATTATCGTTGCCATTAATAAAATGGATCGTCCCGGAGCTAATCCGGATCATGTAAAACAGCAGCTTGCTGAGCATGAGCTGATCCCGGAAGACTGGGGCGGCGATACTATCATGGTTCCGGTTTCCGCACATCAGAAAACAGGTATTTCCGAACTGTTGGAAATGATTCTGCTGGTTGCAGAAATGCAGGATCTGAAAGCTAATCCAAGTCTGCCTGCTCATGGTACGATTATTGAAGCGCAGCTTGATAAAGGCCGCGGCCCTGTCGCTACTGTTTTAGTTCAGCGCGGCACTTTGCAGATCGGTGATACTATTATTGCCGGTACTGCTTATGGCAAGGTGCGTGCAATGGTCAATGACCGTGGTGAAAAAGTCAAAAAAGCACTGCCTTCTACGCCTGTAGAGGTTTTAGGCTTGAACGATGTGCCGCTGGCTGGTGATATTCTTGATTCTACTGATGAAAAGATTGCCCGCAGTGTTGCTGAAAAGCGTGTTGCGAAAAAACGTATTGAAGAAATTCAGCAGAATTCCAAAGTTTCGCTGGATGATTTGTTCCAACGTATTCAAGAGGGCGAGATTAAAGACCTGAATATCGTCGTTAAAGCCGACGTTCAAGGTACTATCGAAGCTTTGCGTTCTTCTTTGCAGAATATAAAAAATGACGAAGTTAAAGTCGTTGTTGTACATGCTGGTGTAGGTGCTATTACCGAGTCCGATGTTATGCTGGCCTCAGCCGCCAATGCCCTCATTATCGGCTTTAATGTTCGTCCTGATGCTAACGCCCGTAAAGCAGCGGAAGCAGAGAAGGTAGATGTTCGGACTTACCGCGTTATTTATGACGCTTTGAATGACGTTGAAGCTGCTATTAAAGGTATGCTGGCACCGAAATTCCAGGAGACTATCCAGGGCCGTGTAGAGGTTCGTCAGATGATCACTATTTCGAAAATGCTGATTGCTGGCTGCTATGTGCTGGAAGGTAAGATCACCAATACTTCTAAAGTGCGCGTAGTTAGAGACGGTATCGTCATCAACGAAGACGAAATCGACACTTTACGACGTTTCAAAGACGATGTGAAGGAAGTCGCTGCAGGCTATGAATGCGGTGTTACTTTGGAAAAATTCCGCGATTTGAAAGAAGGCGACGTGTTCGAAGTCTTCACTATGGAAGAAGTCGCCGTCGAATAGGTGAACTATGGCTAGATTAAGAGTAGAAAAAGTACAGGAAGCAATCAAACAGGAGCTTAGTAAAATGCTGCTGATGGATATCAAAGATCCACGGATCCAGTTTGTTACCATTACCGGTGTTGAGCTTACTGACGATATGAGCATTGCTAAAGTATATGTCAGCCTTTATGGTCCGGAAAAGGATCATGAAGCCGCCTGGCAGGGATTGAATAAAGCACTTGGCTTTATGCGTACGGAAATAGCAAAGCGGATTCGCCTCCGCTTTGCTCCTAATTTGATTTTAGTAAAAGATACTTCGATGGAGTATAGTGCACATATCGAGGGATTGCTGAAGAAAATCAAAGAAGAAGAAGGTCCCTCGCATGAGTAAGCATTGTTCCCTGCAGGAAACAGCCGCTTTACTGCAGGCTGCCAATAAAATAGTATTATGTTCTCATGTGAGCCCAGACGGTGATACGCTGGGCTCTGCTTTGAGTTTGATGAAAGCTTTGCAGAAGCTTGGGAAAGATGTCATTGTGACTGTTGATGATGAAATCTCAAAGGTCTATAAATTTTTACCCGGTATCGAAAGCTTTGTCCGTTTTCAAAATGATGAGCGGATAGCTGCGGATCTGTTAGTCGTGATCGACGCCAGTTCTTTAGATAGAGCCGGTAACGTGTCACAGTGTGTCAGTGCTCCTAAAACACTCAATATCGACCATCATATTTCTAATACCGAATATGCCGATTATTTGTATCTTGATACAGCTGCGGCTGCTACCGGTGAAATTATGTATGAGTTGATTGATACATTAGGAGTTGAAGTGGATCTGGAGATGGCAACGTGTATCTATACGGCGCTGTATACGGACTGCGGTTCTTTCAAATATTCTAATACGATGCCGAAAACGATGCGGATAGCTGCAGCTTTATTGGAAATAGGGGTAAAACCCAATGAAATTTCTGACAGTATGGAGATTAAGCCGCGCTCTAATATCGAGATGCTGACAAAGGTTCTGGAAACATTGACCTTTGATGCTGATGGTAAAATTGCATATATTTCTATTAATAACGAAATGTATGACAAAGATGTTGATACAGATACCTTCATTTCTTATCCAAGGTATATTGAAGGCGTCGAAGTTGCTATTATGTTTAAAGCTGTGGAAAAAGCTGTTACCCGTGTCAGTATGCGGTCTCGTAACCTTGATGTTTCTGAAATCGCTATTACCTTCGGCGGCGGCGGTCATCTGCGCGCGGCAGGCTGTACTATCGAAGCTGCTTTACCTGAAGCGCAGCAGCAGCTTTTGAAAGCCTTAAAGGAAAAATTAGTATGACATCAGGCATTTTGAATGTACTCAAGCCCTGTGGAATGACGTCTCACGATGTGGTCGGCTTTCTGCGCAGGACTTTGCAAACTAAGAAAATCGGACACGGCGGCACACTTGATCCTGATGCCGCGGGAGTACTGCCTGTTTTTATCGGTACGGCAACAAGGCTGTTGGAATATGCAGTCGAAGGCCGTAAAAATTACCGGGCTGAACTGAAATTCGGTATCAAGACAGACACAGGAGACGACAGTGGTACGATCATTGCCAGTTCAGAGGTTCGTGTTGTTACTGAAGCCGAAATTCAAGAAACTCTGCAAAAATTTATCGGTGAACAAAAACAGATTCCGCCCATGTACTCTGCTATAAAAAAAGATGGTCAGAAGCTTTATCAGCTGGCACGGCAGGGGATTGAAGTTGAACGGGAAGCACGGAGCATTACTATTGATGCTTTAGAGCTGCTTCATAAAACTGGTACTTCTTTAACACTTGATATTGTATGTTCAAAAGGAACTTATGTAAGGACTTTGCTGGAAGATATTGCGGCAGAACTTGGTATGTGCGGCACAATGAGCTTTTTATTACGCAAACAGGTAGGAGATTTTTACCTGTCAGAGGCCAAAACTCTGGAAGAAATTGCCGCTGCACCGTATGCTTATCTGCTTCCTGCCGAAGCAGCAGTGCAGGATTTACAGGAACTGGTTTTGACAGATAAGCAGGCGCTGCGGATTACTCAGGGGGTAAAGACCACTGTGCGAGGCATTTCAAACGGTACATACCGCTTGAAAACGATTACAGGTGATTTTCTTGGCATTGGCAGTGCAGAGTCCGAGCTCGTTAAAGCTGAAAAAATATTGAAACAATTTCAAGCAGATGCGGAAATGATTTAGATTGAGGCAGATATGGAAATCATTACTTCATTAGAAGCTGTGAAAACTGAATATAGTCCCAGTGTTATTGCTTTGGGAACTTTTGATGGGCTGCATTTAGGTCATCAGGATATTATAAAAACAGCACGTGATTATGCCCAAAAGCATGGTTTGAAGCTGATTGTTTTTACATTCAGCAATCATCCCTTATCCCTGATCAAGCCTGATTTAGTGCCAGTGCGAATTATTACGCAGCAGCAAAAAATAAAATACCTGGAAAAATTAGGCGTTGATATTTTGGTGAACGTACCTTTTGATCATGATTTAGCCGGATTATCGCCGGATGAGTTTTTGAAAAAACTGGCTGTATTTAATTATCGATGCTTAGTAGTAGGTGAAAATTTCAGCTATGGTTTTTTAGGCAGCGGTAAAACAGATACTTTGCAGCGTACCGGATTGCACGATCACTTTACCGTGATTATCAGGCAACTGGTCAAATGCGGTAAAAACGTTATCAGCAGTACTGGCATCAGAAGTCTGATTCAGGCAGGGCATGTGGAGCATGCTAATCAGATGCTGGGGCGTGCTTATGCGCTCACCGGTATAGTTACGCATGGGGCGCAGCGCGGCAGGACAATTGGTTTTCCAACTGCGAATATCGAACTGCAGCGCAGTGAAACTGCTGTGCCGGCAACTGGTGGTTATGCGGTCAAGGTCAAGGTAGGCGATAAGCTGTATTTCGGTATGGCCAATATCGGCAATAACCCTACTTTTGGCGATGTGGAGCATGCACGTCTGGAGGTAAATCTGTTTGATTTTAAAGGCGATCTGTATTGCAGGGAGATCACTGTTTACTTTTATAAATATATACGTGGTGAAGAAAAGTTTGCCAGTATTGATGAGCTGAAAGCACGTATTACTGAAGACCGCGAAAATATTAAAAATTATTTCCAATGTTACAAAAAATAGTTGTCTTTAAAAGTCAAGTGTGGTATACTACATAAGTACTTTAACCAAGGCTTGGATGCTCGCTTCTCCAACGACCTCTATGCTTTGGGGATTATAAAAAAATGGAGGAATTACAATGTTAACAGCTGAAAGAAAACAACAACTCATTCTTGAAAATGCACGTCATGAAGGCGACACCGGATCTCCGGAAGTACAAATCGCTGTTTTGAGCGAACGCATCAAATATTTGACCGAGCATCTGAAAGAACACAAAAAAGATCATCATTCCCGTCGCGGCCTGCTGAAAATGGTTGGTCAACGTCGTGGTCTGCTGAACTATCTGATGGCTAAAGATATCGAACGTTATCGCGCTATCATTGCTAAACTTGGTATCCGTAAATAATTTTGAGTATCAGAGCCTGCCTTTTCGGCAGGCTTTTTTATTTTCCTGTTAAGGTGACAGAGTTTTGTAAAATATTGTTTTGTTTTAGTAATAATGCTGTTAGTAACAATGATTTTGCTATATAATAGGGAATAGATAATATGCAAATAAAACTACGCCGGGAGGTTAAATGATGAGTAATTATTCCTTGCCGTTGTTTATGCAGGTCAAAGAAAACGCAGTTCAGGACCTCAATAAAAATCTAAGTTTATATATGCCTAAACTTATTCATACCAAAACTTTGATTTTAACGACAGACGGACTTTTACAGACTTTAGAGAAAAAAGTCGTTGTTCTATTGAAACAGTTACTGGATTTTGAAATCATTACCGTTCAGGAGAGTTCCTTTGATTTTGCTGTTGATGTTGCTAAAAAGGTAGCAATGAACAATATCAGCCTGATCATTGGTTTGGGCGGCGGTACAGCACTGGATACGGCCAAATATGCTGCTTTTGTCGCCAACGTAGCTTATATAGCGATACCGACTACACTTAGCAATGACGGCGTTGCTTCTCCTGTTTCCGTATTGTTTGCAGAAAACGGCCGCAAACATTCTTTTACTTCTAAAATTCCTGACGGATTATTGATCGATACTGATATTGTTTTTGACGCGCCGAGGCTTTTGATGAAAGCCGGTGTCGGTGATACGATCAGTAATTATACGGCACTGTATGATTGGAAGCTGGGTTGTGAAGAAAACAGCGATCGTCCTAACGATTTTGCCTATATGCTTTCTGAAACGGCGTTTACTTCGCTTTTATATTCTGAGGCTAAATCACTGACGACAGTTCCCGGGATTCAAATGCTGGCCCAGTCACTGGTCTTGAGCGGGCTGGCGATGCAGATAGCTGGTAATTCACGTCCTTGCAGCGGGTCGGAACATTTATTCTGTCACGCTATGGATGAGCTGTTTGAGCATAATATCCCACATGGTATTTTGGTAGCTCTTGGCAGTGTCGTAGCCTGCCGTCTTCAGGGACGTGACCATCATATTCTGCTGGATTTTCTGGAAGCTTACGATATTTCCGTTAGCCCAAAAACTTTGAATATTACTGAAGAAGAATTTATCAAAGCCTGGATGTTTGCCAAAGAAGTTCGTAAGCGTTATACAATTTTAAATAAGATCAATTTACAGCCGGAGATTTTCAGACAGATGTATGAGATGCTGGTGAAGGAATGTAAGTAATATGCTGTATGTACATAAGTTTATTGCGGGCTGGCTGCTGCCGCCCGGCGGTATTATTGTAATGCTGTTTTTACTGTGCGGTTATTGTTTTAAGAAACGCAGCAGACTTCGTTATCCTTTAACAGCAGTAACGGTCACTTTATATCTGTTTTCGATTCTGCCTGTTGCCGGAATGATGATGCAGGGACTGGAAAAGCAGTATGTTCCTCCGGCGTTGGAAAAAATAATCGGTAAAACTGATGTTGTAGTTGTTCTTGGTGGCGGAGCTGTCAGGGATGTGCCTGATATCAGTGGTAGAGAGGCCTTGTCGGCGGTCTCTATGAATAGATTGATCACCGGGGTGCGTTTGCAGAAACGATTAGATATCCCAATCATTATCAGCGGTGGGCAGGTTTTTGCCGACAGTGGTACAGAAGCCGCAGTGGCAGAAAAAGTGCTGCTAGAGCTGAGTGTACCGCCACAACAGATTTTTACTGATACCGAAGCAAGAAATACAACTGAAAATGCTGTTAATGTTGCTGCGTTGTGCCGTGAACAGCAGTGGCAGAAAATCGTATTGGTGACCTCGGCTTTTCATATGCCGCGCAGTGTACTGAATTTTGCGGATAAAGGTTTGGACATAGTGCCTTTTCCCTGTGATTATCAGCTGAGCGGAAAAATGCAGCTAAGTATTTTTAGCTTTATGCCGCAGGGGTTTGCGCTGGAGCTTTCTGCAATGGCGTTAAAGGAATATTTAGGGCTGCTGGCTTTAAAGATATTGTAAAAATAATCTTGGTAAAATAAAAACACCTGGTCGGTAAACCAGGTGTTTTTATTATTTGCTTAAAAGTTTTTGAGCCTCTGCTTCATCAGGCGTAGCATAGTAGGTTGTTTGATCGGTATAGATCACAAACCCAGGTTTAGCGCCATTGGGTTTCTTGACAAAACGCCGCTCGGTACAGTCTACAGGTACCTTGCTGCCGCTGCGACTTTTGCTGAAATACGCGGCCAGTAGAACTGCTGCTGCAATATCACTTGCCGTTGCCTGGGGCAGCGTTGTTTTTAAGATGACATGTGATCCGGGAATGTTTTTAGTATGGAACCACAGATCCTTACCGCGTGCTAATGTAAAAGTCACGTAGTCGTTTTGTTTATTATTTTTACCGATATATAAGGTCGTTTCTTTGGAAAGCTTTATGAGCAGCGGCTCCGATTTTGGTTCCTGACCTTTATGTTTTTTGCCCTGATTCTGCAGCAGTCCTGCGGTGATAAGCTCCTGTTTTATTTCAGCAATTTCGTTCTTGGTGGTTGCCGTAGTCAGTGAAGCGTCAATGGAAGCCAGGTAATTGAGCATCTCCCTGGTCGTTTCAATTTGGTTTTGGACTTCGCTTTGTGCACGTTTATATTTATTGTACCGTTTATAATAAGCCTGTGCGTTTTCAGTAGGTGAAAGTAAGGGGGATAATTGGATTTCAAGCGGCTCGTTGTCATAAATATTAAGCAGTTGGCAGGAACTTTGTCCCTTGCTGATCTGATAAATATTAGCCATGATGGTATCGGCGATCATCCGCTGTGCTTCAGCTTTATCAGCGGTAAGCAGATCTTTTTCCAAAACCGGCAGCTTCTTTTCCATACGCTGACTTTCGCCGATGACTAATTTTTGCAGTGTTTCCTGTTCAGGTAGTTGAATTGGCGTCAGGGTGACTGCATAATTAAGCGCACTGTTGATATCTGGCAGTTGTTTAGTATTACAACCTGGTTCCAAAATCGTGGGCGCAAAAGGCAGAATAGTCTTGACCTGATTAGTGCGGCTGATGACAGCATATACCGGCGCTGATGTTTGCTGATTAGCTGATTGCTGTAATGAATAGATTGCATTGGCGAGACGTTGTTCTTCCTCTGCAGTCAAAGCAGTTGTGTTGCTATCTATACCAGCCGCAGCTAAAAGCTCGGATGCAGTTATTTTGCCAATGCCTGTAGTGGCAGCGATCAAAGCAGCTAAGCTGTTTTTAGTTTTAAATTCGTGCATTGCCTCAATGATTGCATTAGCTGGAGCTGTTAAAATAGAAAGGCCGGTCTGCTGAGGCGGCGCAAGATAAGGCAGATTAGGCATGATCTGCCGGAAAGAACTCATTGCTTTATTAACATGCTTCAAGCTGTCGAAAATCAGACCGTTTTCGGCAAAAATGATATTGCTGTTTTTGCCGGTCAGTTCAAAAATCAGTTGTTTAGTAACTATTTGTCTAGCGGTACCGATTGTATCAATATCTATGGTAATGATACGATCCAGACCGCTTTGCTCGATTCTGGTTATACGGCCTTCTTCCAGATGCTTGCGCAGCAGCATACAAAAAGCCGGAGGACTTTCGGGACGTTCGGGTAATTTATTCGGCAGGTACAGCATCGGTGAACCGCAGCTGAAATCAGCAAGCAATGCCGCAGTATCGCGTTCGCGTTTTACAAGCAGCAGCAGCGACTCGTATGAGGGCATAAAAACCTTGTAGATCTTGCCGCCTAAAAGCTCTTCTTTTAGTTTATTTGTTAAAATATGCAAGGTCAAACCTTCTAAATTCATTGATTTGCTCCTTTTTACTTCGTTTTTTAGTGATTTTGATTTGCACGTGAAAGCAGAATAAGATATAATAATAGTTCAAGAATAAGTATACAACAGATTTCGCGATTAGCAAATAATCGGAAGGGGATACGATTATGAAAAATCTGCTTTTGGTGCTGTGCCTGGTTGTCTTTTGCCTGCAGGCAGAAGCGGCGCTTCCAGCTACTGATCAGAATTTAGAAGCGGCTATTGCCTATGGTAAAAGCTATCAGGGTGAAAAAAATGACGCAGTTATGCTGCAGCCGTGGGTAATTGCTGAAAGTTTTGAAACCAATCCTTATCGTGATGAGGAAAGGATCATAGTTTATACTCCTTATCTGCTGACGGCTCTGGATACCGCAGGAAAAACGCAGGAGGCTGCCGGTATCAGTGTGGAGAATGCTAAAGAACTGGTAGCGCGTTACGATGGCGTGCTAGTTATACGTGCGGTGATCAACGCACCGATAATTCTGAATGAAAAAGATTTGGAAGTGCAGCTTGTGCAAAATGGGAATTTTGTCACACCATACCACAGCGACTATTTAGACGGCAGATATCTTGACAAGGCGGTCAATAAGCCTATCGTTGATGTGGAGGTACAGAAAAAGCTGGATCGGATGGAAACGATCCAGGAAAAAGCGGCAGCACTGCAAAAACAGCTGGATGCCTTGAAGGAAAATAAAATCAAGCCTGCAGACATCGATTTGGAGCAGAAAACGAAATCGGATGTCGAATCTGAGTCTGTGGAAGTAAAGCAGAAGATCTGCCAGCTGCAGTATAATTTTTATTTTGATCAGGCAGAATTCAATGTTGACAAACCTTATTTACTGGTCATTAAGGACGCTTATTGCGGCGGACGAGAATTTGCCGTGGATCCTGCGTTATTAAAATAAAATGAATCATCATAAAATTTAGGAGGTTTTAGCTTGCTGAAAAGTATGACTGGCTTCGGCCGGGGTGAATATGAAGACGAGCAGTTTTCAGTAACGATTGAAATGAAAACGGTCAATCACCGTTATAACGAGGTAGCTATTCGCTTACCGCGTTTTTTGAATCCGGTAGAAGACAGAATCCGTAAGACTATTTTAAAATCTGTTAATCGTGGACGCATCGATGTTTTTATCAATGCTTCTTATACCAATACAGAAAACGTTTCGATTAAAGTAGATAAAGCTTTGGTACTGGCGTATCATAACGCTTTGCGTGATGTTGGTTCCGCTATCGGCTGTGAAGACTATAAGCTTAACGAGCAGTCGGAAATTTTATATTTGTCACGCTGCCCGGATGTGATCAATGCACAAGAAGGTTTTTTTGACGTTGAGAGTGTTTGGCCGAAGCTGGAACAGGCTTTGCGTCAGGCTATCAGTAATCTTGTCGCTATGCGTGAGACCGAGGGCAGTAATATCTATGGTGATTTCATTAAACGTGCCGATCTGATTGCCGAAAAACTGGCAGTAATCGAAGAACGTTCGCCGCAGGTAGTTGAAGAATACCAGATTCGCCTGAGCGACAGGATCAACGAACTGCTTGCGAAACATAACCAGGTCATTGAACCGGAACGATTGCTGCAGGAAGTCGCTATTTTTGCTGACCGTACCAGTATTACTGAGGAGATCGTCAGACTGAAAAGCCATATTAAACAATTCAAGCTGATCATTGATGCAGATCAGCCTGTCGGTCGCAAGCTCGATTTTCTTATCCAGGAATTCAACCGCGAGGCAAATACCATTGCTTCCAAAGCCAACGATTATACTTTGGCGCAAGTTGTTGTGGAGATCAAAGCTGAGATAGAAAAAATCAGGGAACAGATCCAGAATATCGAGTAATGGGGAAAGGGTGAAAGTATGGATATCAAATTGATCAATATTGGCTTTGGCAATATTGTAGCTGCCAACAGGATCATTTCTATCATCAGTCCTGAATCTGCTCCTATCAAAAGGATTATTCAGGAAGCGCGCGACAGAGGTATGCTGATTGATGCCACTTATGGCCGCAGAACCAGAGCGGTTATCGTGACTGACAGCGGTCATATTATTTTATCGGCTGTGCAGCCGGAAACAGTCGCCAACCGTTTAGTGCAGACTGACGACGAAGACGAAGAATAAATAAAACGGAAGGTGGGCTAATCGTGAAGCCGCAGGGGTTATTATTAGTTTTGTCCGGGCCTTCAGGAGCCGGCAAGGGAACGATTTGTCAGATGCTTAGGGAAAAGCTTCCCGACTTGGCTTATTCCGTTTCAGTTACTACCAGACAGGCGCGTAACGGCGAAGTTGACGGCGTGAATTACTTTTTTAAATCTGTGGAAGAAGTAAAGCAGATGATCGCAGAGGGAGAACTGCTGGAATATGCCGAGGTTTATGGAAATTATTACGGTACGCCCCGTTCTTATGTTATGGAACTGCTGAATCAGGGTAAGGATGTTATTTTGGAGATTGATATCCAGGGCGCGATGCAGATTAAAAAACGCTTTCCTGATGGAGTATTTGTGTTTATCGTACCACCGTCACTTGATGAATTATGCTCGCGCATTTATAAACGCGGCACGGACAGCGAAGACGTTATTAAACGCCGTTTAGCTTCGGCAACAGGTGAACTGGCTTATGCCAACGAATATGATTATATAGTCGTCAATGATGTGGCGCAGAAAGCTACCAGCAAAGTTTTGACGATCATGGAAGCAGAACGTTACCGTGCTGCCAGAACTTATTTTATTATCAATGAAATTTGCCATGCGGCACATAAGGAGAGAGAAATATGAGTATGGTTGACCCTTCTATCGATTATTTAGCAGAGAAAGTTGACAGTAAATACACCCTGGTGATTTTAGCTGCCAAACGTGCCCGTGAACTGACGGTAGGCAATCAGAATATGCCTCAGAAAGAAGTAAGCACCGCTTTACGCGAGATCGCTGACGACGTTATTACTTACGAGCGTAAAGTACGCTGAGATAAGGGGGCTTAGTGCCTTGTTGCTAAAAGGAAAGAAAATCGTTTTAGGCGTTACTGGCGGTATCGCCGTTTATAAAGCTGTCGATCTGGTAAGCCGTCTGCGCAAGCAGGGGGCCGAGGTGCGTGTCGTTATGACAGAGCATGCCCGGCAGTTTGTTACGCCGCTGACATTTAAGGAAATCAGCGGCAACGCTGTTGCGACTTCTATGTGGAACAGTAACCAGGAATTTAATGTTGAGCATATCGCTCTAGCAAACTGGGCTGATGTTTTTGTAGTAGCTCCGGCTACTGCCAATATCATTGCGAAAATGGCGCACGGTCTTGCCGACGATCTGCTTTCTACAACTTTACTGGCCGCTCAGGCACCGATCATCGTCTGTCCGGCGATGAATACAGGTATGTATGAAAATGCTTTGACGCAGGAAAATATTACCTGCCTGAAAGAGCATGGCGTAACTGTGATGGCCCCGGCGACAGGCTTTTTGGCCTGTGGTACTTCTGGTGCGGGACGTCTGCCTGAGCCTTGTGAGATCGTGGAATTTGTCAAAGCTTTCTTTGCCAGAAGTTGTGGCGATATGAAAAATCTGCGTGTTTTGGTAACTGCTGCCGGTACCCGCGAGCCGATCGACCCGGTACGGTATGTCGGCAACCGCTCCAGCGGTAAGATGGGTTATGCTATCGCGCAGGCCGCTGCTGACCGCGGTGCCGAGGTGACGCTGGTTTCGGGGCCGTCGGTGCTGAATCCGCCTGCTAATGTCAAAACGGTGCAGGTTGAAACTACGCAGCAGATGATGGACGCCTGTCTGGCAGCTTACAACGACATGGATATAGTGATCAAAGCTGCTGCTGTGGCTGATTACAGACCCCATGATGTTGCCGAACAGAAAATCAAAAAGAAAACTGACGACGCTTTAACTGTCGTAATGGATAAAAACCCTGATATTCTAAAAGCTCTGGGCGAACGTAAAGAAAAACAGTTTTTGGTAGGATTTGCCGCCGAAACTCAAAATCTGATTGCTAATGCAAAAGAAAAAATCTGCAAAAAGAATTTGGATATGATCGTTGCTAACGATGTCACTTTGCAGGGGGCAGGATTTAACTCTGATACCAATATCGTTAAATTCCTGTTTCCGGACGGCGAAGTGTGCGAGCTGGAGCAAATGACCAAAGCAGAAGTTGCAGAAGAGCTTTTGAATACTGTTCTGCGTTTGCGCAAATCGTAAATAGTATAACTCGTTCAAAAGGCGTAGAAATAAGCTTTTGTAGGCCTCGGGATGTAAAAATGAAAGATTTTTGTAAAATCTGTTGCAATTTGAAAGTTGTTCCGCTATAATAAGCATTGTAATTGAATATTACTCATCAAGAGCTGGTGGAGGGAATGGCCCTGTGAAACCGCAGCAACCATTGTAAGGTGAAAGTCTTGCAAAACGGTGCTAAGTCCTGCGATAATTCGTGAGATGAGAATGCTGAACAATAATACGCAGCGCTCTCATTATGAGAGCGCTTTTTTAGTAAGCAGGCAGATTGATGATGTGTACTTTATCTAAAGGAGGCTAATTATGAGAAAATTATTTACTTCTGAGTCTGTAACAGAAGGACATCCGGATAAGATCGCCGATCAGATTTCTGATGCGGTTTTAGACGCTATCTTAGAACAGGACCCGATGGGACGTGTTGCGTGTGAAACTTTGGTGGCAACCGGTCAGATCCATGTTGTCGGTGAGATTTCCACAAACTGTTATGTGGATATTCCGAAAATCGCCCGTGAAACTGTAGTCAATATTGGCTATGACCGTGCTAAATATGGTTTTGACGGTAATACCTGCGGCGTGCTGATCTCTATCGACGAGCAGTCTGCCGATATCGCTTTAGGTGTTGATAAAGCGCTGGAAGCTAAAGAAGGCAAAGCAGAGGAAACTGAGGTTGGCGCCGGCGACCAGGGTATGATGTTTGGTTACGCTACTAACGAAACCGAAGAATATATGCCGCTGCCTATCTGTCTGGCTCATAAGCTGGCCCGTCGGTTGTCGGAAGTTCGTAAAAACGGTACCTTACCGTATCTGCGTCCTGATGGCAAAACTCAGGTTACAGTTGAATACGACGACGGTAAGCCCGTACGTATCGACGCTATAGTCGTTTCTTCTCAGCATGCGCCTGAAATTCCGATGGAGCAGATCCGCGCTGATATTATGGAGCATGTTATTAAACCGATCGTACCTGCAGAAATGCTGGACGATGATACCAAATACTATATCAATCCTACCGGCCGTTTTGTTATCGGCGGCCCGCAGGGTGACTCCGGTCTGACCGGACGTAAGATCATTGTCGATACCTACGGCGGTATGGCACGTCATGGCGGCGGAGCTTTCTCGGGTAAAGACCCCACAAAGGTAGACCGCAGCGCTGCTTACGCCGCACGTTACGTTGCTAAAAATATCGTTGCCGCCGGACTGGCTGATAAATGTGAGATTCAGCTGGCTTATGCTATCGGCGTGGCACAGCCTGTATCTGTTTTGGTAGATACCTTTGGTACCGGTAAGATCGACGATGATAAGATCGCTGACCTGGTGCGCAAAAACTTCTCGCTGAGTCCGGCTGCGATCATCAAAGCTTTGGACCTGCGCCGTCCGATCTATAAACAAACGGCTGCTTACGGCCATATGGGACGTACTGATATTGATCTGCCGTGGGAGCGTACGGATAAAGCCGCTTCCTTGAAAGAACAGGCAGGCTTGTAATTTAAAATGTTGGTAAAGTCACAGCTTCTGCGGGAGCTGTGACTTTCTTTATCTTAGTATAAAAACTGTTGTCCGTAGGAAAAATAAAGGAATTTTCATTTAAATAGTAGAAGTATAATAAGTTAAAGTTTACAGTAATGGAGCATTACATGAAATATATAAATGTGGCAATCAACCTGCCTGTAAAAAACTTGTTCAAACAATTTACCTATGCCGTACCGCCACAGCTGGACCACGTTGATGTGGGCTGGCGTGTTGTGGTGCCGTTTGGGTATCAGACAGTGGAGGGGTTTGTGACATCGTTGGCCGCGGCTGCTCCGGCAGAATACGAATGTAAAGAAATTTTGGCGACACTGGATACGCGCCCCTGGTTTGATGCGGAAATGCTGGCAACGGCAAATTGGCTGTCCGAATATTATCTGTGTTCGCCGGCTGAGGCGATGCGGCTGTTTATTCCAGGTAAAACCAGCATCAAGCGGCAGGCTGTTTATAACGATGAAGGTAAGCTGATCGCTTATGATTACGAAAATAAACTGAAAATCAAGACCCGTATCTGCTTTGTTGTGACTAAGGCAGGACGTGAGGCTCTGGTAGCATATAATAAACGTCTGCGTGCACAGATGCATGCCTTGGAAGTGCTGGCAGAAGCCGAACGCCCTCTAAGCGGGGAGGAACTGGCGTCAGTGCAGGTGAGTGCTGCGACACTGCGTATCTTATGTGAGAAAGGCTGGAGCGAACGGAGTGAGCAACGTGTTTTGCGCAACAGCTATGCCAACAGGACGGAGCTGAAGGAAAGTCTGCATTTGACAGATGAGCAGCGTCAGGCTGTTGAGGCTATCGGCAGTGCTATTACAGAGCCGCATCAGGAAACTTTTTTGCTGCAGGGCATAACCGGCAGCGGTAAGACAGAGGTTTATCTGCGGGCGGCAGCTCAGGCAATGGAAGCAGGCAAGCAGGTTCTGCTGCTGGTACCAGAGATAGCATTGACGGCACAGATCGTTAAACGTTTTCAGGCCTGGTTCGGCGATGAAGTTGCGGTTGCCCACAGCAAACTGTCACAGAATGAACGTGCCGATGTGTGGTATAAAATGCGTACTAACAGTGCCAAGCTGCTGATCGGTGTACGCTCAGCTGTTTTTGCTCCCTTCAGCGATCTGGGCCTGATAATTATTGATGAAGAACATGAGAGCAGTTACAAGCAGGACGAGCGGCCCAATTATCATGCGCGGACAGTAGCCCTGAAAAGGGCGCAGCTGAGCGGTATTCCGATAGTTTTGGGAAGTGCGACACCTGATTTGGAAAGTTTTTATAAAGCGCGCCAGGGAACATATACACATCTGCGTTTGCTGCAGCGTGCCAACGGCAGTATGCTGCCGCATGTTGAAATTGCCGATATGAGGCTGGAATTGCAGCGGGGGAATAAATCTGTGCTCTCGGCGGCGCTAAACGATGCATTGCTGCAGACGGCGGTACAGGGAGAGCAGGCTATAGTACTGCTGAACAGGCGTGGTTTTTCAACCTTTGTGATGTGTCGTGACTGCGGTGAAAGTATTGTATGCCCGCATTGTGCTGTTGCGCTGGTTTATCATAGTGCCGGTGAAGCAATGCGCTGCCATTACTGCGGGAATACCGCCCCGATCCCGGACGAATGTCCTAACTGTCATAGTCGCCGAATCAGATTTTTTGGTACTGGCACCCAGAAAGCAGAAGCAGAAATTGCCGAACTGCCGGAAATCAGGATTTTGCGGATGGATCAGGATTCGACTGTCAAAAAATTCGCACATGAGGATATTCTTAAATCTTTCAGCAGCGGTGAATATAATGTGCTTTTAGGTACGCAGATGGTAGCAAAAGGACATGATATACCTAACGTAACACTGGTGGGTATCCTTTCGGCAGATTCGACGCTGAATCTGCCCGATTTCAGAGCTTCGGAACGAACCTTTGCTCTGCTGACACAGGCTGCAGGCAGAGCCGGGCGCGGTGACAGGGCCGGCCATGTGGTTCTGCAGACCTATGACCCGGATAATCTAGTTATCAAGCTGGCGGCGACGCAGGATTACGACGCTTTTGCCGCCAGCGAACTGGAAATCAGGCAGGAGCTGGGATATCCGCCTTATACCGAAATTTTGAAAATTACGGTATTGGATAAGGAAGAAGTGCGTGGCAGCAGTCTGGCCCAGCGGATCGTTAATTTTCTGCAGACGCTGCAGCTGGAACATCCTGAACAGGAACTGTTGGTATTGGGGCCGTTCCCTGCTATTGTTGCCAAGGTACGTGACCTGTACCGCATGAACATTCTTGTAAAATGTCCGCAGATGGAGCTGGTCAAGCGTGCTTTGTGGAATTCTGAATTTAAAGAATGCCGCAATGTCTTTTTTGACGTCGACCCTGTCAGCGTAGTTTAGAAATTGCCTGCAGTTTGAATTTTATGGTATAATATAAGGTACGAAAAATTAAGGAGGTCCGACCGTGGCTAAATTAGATATCATTGTTGCCGGTAACCCAGTGCTGCGGTTAAAGGCAAAAGAAGTAGAACGTATAGATAAAAAAACAGTCCGTTTGCTGAACGATATGGCGGAAACCATGTACGCGGCAGACGGCGTAGGCCTGGCAGCGCCTCAGGTAGGTGTTTCCAGACGAATAGTAGTTATCGACGTTGGCGAAGGCCTGATCGAGCTTATCAATCCGGTTATCACCAAAAGGGAAGGTTCCGTTGTCGGCGGCGAAGGCTGTCTGTCGGTGCCTAATTTTGAAGGCGAAGTAGAACGCGCCGAATATATCGAATGTGAGTTTTTTGACCGTAAAGGCAAACGTATGAAGCTTGCCAGCGACGGCATTCTGGCGATCGCTGTACAGCACGAGCTGGATCATTTGGACGGTATCCTGTTTATTGATAAAGCTACCGTACTGACACCTAAAGAAACAGTGCCTGTCGGCATAGAATAGGCGGCAAGCTAAAGGAGATCAAAATGAGAATTGTATTTATGGGTACACCAGATTTTGCCGTAGGAACTTTACAGGCTTTGGTGGAATCAGGTAAGCACGAAATCGCTGCCGTTGTTACGCAACCCGACCGTCCTAAAGGGCGCGGGCAGAAAATGCTGATGACGCCTGTTAAAGAATACGCTTTATCGCAGGGTTTACCTGTGTATCAGCCGGCGAAGGTCAAAACACCTGAGGTTATTGCCCAGCTGCGTGAGTTGCGGCCAGAGATCATCGTCGTTGCCGCTTTTGGGCAGCTGCTCAATCAGGAGCTTTTGGCACTGCCGCCTTTAGGATGCGTCAATGTACACGCTTCGCTGCTGCCGAAATATCGCGGTGCGGCACCGATCCATTATGCGATTTTGCAGGGTGAAAAAGAATCCGGCGTAACGATTATGCAGATGGATATCGGCATGGACACTGGCGATATGCTCAGTAAAGTTATCGTTCCTATAGGCAGTGAAATGACGATGGGAGAGCTGCATGACGAATTGAAGGTCAAAGGGGCTGAGCTTCTGGTGCGAACGTTAGACGAGCTTGCCTCAGGTGCGGCAAAGCCTGAAAAACAAAATGATACTGAAGCAACCTATGCCAAGCTGCTGGACCGGGCAATGGAAAAAATCGACTGGAATAATCCGGCCGCTAAAATACACGATTTGGTGCGGGGCTTTAATCCGGCTCCCGGCGCATTTACCAGATTGCCGGACGGCAAAAACCTGAAAATATGGAAAACAGTTCCGGCAGAGGGGCAGACGGCACCAGCAGGGACAGTTACGGCTGTAACGAAAAAAGGTTTTATAGTTGCCTGCGGCAGCGGTGCCTTGGAAGTGCTGGAAGTGCAGCCGGAATCGAAAAAACGTATGGAAGCCAAAGTTTTCTGCAATGGCCGCGGTGTAGAGCCCGGCACTGTATTAGGTAATATCGAGGGGTAAGTAATGATTGAACTTGAAAATGTTTTTAAGCCTAAAAAGAGGGTCTTTGTTTCACTGACTCTGGCCAGCGCCGTTATTGGCGCGATGGTCATTTATATGGCCTGGCGCGTAGCTCTGCCTGGTTTGGAACAAATCAACGCCAAGCTGCCTGTGGTGTTCGGCGGCATCGGTATCGCTATTGCTTTAGCATTGCTGGCCGGTGTTGCCGGTATCGTACTGGCTATCTTAGGTGTGCCCATCATGAAGATCTTTTACTTCTGGGCCTGGAAGGCTGTGAATATCTTATTCCCCTTCGCCGTTGTTTTAGGCAGAATTTTTGATATCCCGCGCAGTAAGATAGAGCAGTCTTTTATCGAAGTCAGTAATCATTTGGTCAAGCAGCATCGCGTCAAAGTTCCTGCCGACCGCATTATGATCCTGACCCCGCACTGTATCCAGCTGGATACCTGCGTACATAAGATCACCCGTAATATCGAAAACTGCCGTCAATGCGGTGGCTGCAGCGTTGGCGATATGCTGGGGCTGGCCCATAAATACGGTATCCACATGGCAGTAGCCACAGGCGGAACTTTGGCCCGGCAAATGGTCAAACAGATCAGACCGAAAGCTATTGTGGCTGTGGCCTGTGAACGTGATCTGACCAGCGGTATCCAGGACGTGTTTCCTCTGCCGGTAGTCGGCGTGCTCAATGAACGCCCATTCGGGCCCTGCTTCAATACCCGCGTCGATATCAAACGTGTGGAGGCCGCAGTATTAGACTTTTTAGAAGTTGAGGAAAAGCATGGCGAACATTAAAGAACAAGCCGCTGCTGTGAACATGCTGCCAAATGCCCGCTTAACAGCGGCTCAGGTGATCAACAGCGTTTTCAAAGATGGGGCTTACGCCAATATAGCGCTCGGCAAGGCGCTGAGCAAACAAAATCATAGCGAACAGGACAGAAGGTTCGTTACCGAGCTGGTTTACGGCACGGTGAAGGCCAAAGGCACTATAGACTGGCTGGTTCGACGGTCTGGTTCACATTCCCCGGATGGAATT
>OCPQ01000328.1_pt1 | contig 34498 bp, 40 predicted proteins | sample 1538251 | NCBI WGS metagenome assembly OCPQ01 (sample SAMEA2580249, study PRJEB22360) | human gut metagenome | biome: human gut; feature: human-associated habitat; material: faeces | place: Denmark | collected 2008/2010 | reverse complement strand
TCTTCCCGTCAGCCCCAGGTTTTCCTGGAATACCATCTCGTCCATCACTACCTTTAACAAGTGTCCATGAGTAATCGCTCGGATTGGTTGAATCATTGATGTTAAAATCAACGTACATCCCGATATAGGCACGATTAGAATCAGAAGTTGAAAAATCTTTACTTCCATCTGCGCTATTCGCGTATGCAATATGGGTATATTGTGTTTTACCGTCTGCTCCATTAGCAACTATTCCTCCTATTGACAGAGTGCATCCAATTTCTGGTGCTGATCCATCTTCATGTATGGCTACTTCATACCCCTGTCGTGGTTGCAGTGGCCAGGTTCCATCAGACCGCTTGGACATGCCTATAAAGACGTGACCAGTTCGCCAACTCCATGTTCCAAGTTCTGGATTACCACCCATTTTGTTAAGCACATCCCTAAAATTTTGGTCAACTGCGTCTGCATCCGCTGCTGCAATTGCGACAATACTATCTGTAATACTATTTAGGTAGTCAGCCAATGTTATATTAATACCATTATGATTAAATGACATGGTTATATAGGTATCACAATGTACGAACTCTTTGAGTTTATGTGTTGTAGCATCAAGAACCCACACATTGTGTCCTCGGCTGTAATATAAGGTTTGCTCAAAAGCATTTGGCCCAGTCAGTTTAATATAGGCCTTTGAACCTGCTGAGTATGTATAGGACTTAACGAAAATCGTTGGAGCATCAGTACCATCAATACCTTTAGGACCTTGTGGTCCTTGTTTACCGTCTGATACATTTACAAAAGTAACTTCTTCTGAAGCTACTTCTTTGTTATCTACCCACGCTGAAATCGTGATCACAGTTGGTTTTGTGATATCGCTTGCTTTGACGGTATAGGTCAGACCAGAGCTAACAATAGAGCCATCAATTACAAAGCGATATGTTGCGGGAACGGTCTGGTTTCCTCGTTTCAACGTTGGACTTATGGTTGACCGCCCTGTGTTGTTCTTAAACATAACACCGTTATCAGTTGAGACTAGGATATTGTATGGTCGAATGTTCTCAACCATTTGCTCGAAAACGCTCCTAAGGTCTCCAGACGTCCTATTTTCAAGCTCTTTGAAGTTTCCGAAAGTGGTCTTATTGTTGGTCGGATTGCTGAAGCTGATTTTTTGCTCAACGGCACGCGCTCTTATGTCAAGCGCTGGTGTGAATCCTTTGTCGTGGATTGTTATGGTATCCCCGATTTCTACATCTACAAAACCGTCAACCTCGTAAGTGATAGCGGGATAGGCGTGTTTACGCAAGTTCGCAATTCCTGCGGCACGGATGACGTTTGGATTGTCACTATCGACCTCAAGGTCTTTCCGAATCCATTTATTAGATTGAGTTGATACGCCAAAAGTAGACGGGTATAAGTCGGCTGCATGAGGTGCGTAGAGATTTACGCCCTCTTGTTTGAAAATAACGATACCATTGTCGTCCTTTTCCTCCCAAGGTGGGAGGTTGTCAATGTATACACGTACTTCTTGCTCGCCTCCATTGGTCTCTTTCGATTTGCCATAAGGAACTACCAGCGTATAGACTTCAGTCTTATCAATCTTTCTCGTCATTGATTTGATATTCTTTTCAAACGTAAGACGAATATCGCCACGAATCCGACCCACACCAGTGTGCGAGTCGTCCGCTTTATGGTAAACGTTCAAAACGAGTTGCTTAATTGAACTGTCATCGTTAAGTTGAGTCACAAATTCAACTTCAGCGTCAAATTTATTGGCCAAGCTTAAGAGCCTTGCCAGTTTTGTTTCCTGCCCTTCCCACTCGAGCGTTCTCTTCTGATCAGAGATCTCATTAACACCTATTTTAACCATCGCAAACTGAGGAATTTCGAATACATCAAGATATTCCGCGAAAGACCTAGGCCTGTCAGCCTTGTAGGAGTTCGTGTACTCATTTATCAGCTCGAGATTTAAGTTTTCGCAATAACATCGTAACCATCGCTCATTCTCTTCCGTCTTCATGATGTTAAAAAGATATGTCTTGCCCTTATATTTGAAGGAAACAAAAGAGCGCTCGTTTAGTTGGTTATAAAGGTGTTTATTTCCTGTATCGCTAAGTAACTGTTTTTTAGAAACAGTAAACTCGAACGTGCTAGATGCTGTCTCAAGGTTACGGGTCCAAGTGTCGTCGTAGAAGTTTAATGTTTCTTGCTTCTCGTTATCGATGAAGCCAATCTTCTGCAAATTAGCGTCGTGAATTGTTAGCAACATTATATATATCTCTCCTCAAATTTAACAGATACGGATGGTTTAGTTGTTACCCAGCTTGAGCAGTAGACTTCTAGCTGTGATTTTCCTGGTGGGATTGTGAGGAAGTCAGAGCCTTGCACAACATCGACAATCTTTGGAATATTATCTACAGTGACGGTATCAGTTTCACTATCTATTACCACTTCCCCACCAGCGCGGTATCTATTAGGGATATCCCTGACACCTAAGACGTAGTCTTTTCGGTAAATGAAATCATCTAAATACATGTGTGTAACAAGTGGTGCGTTGCCGACCTTACCAAAAATGACATGAATTTTATCTGATTTTTTCCCCTTGATTTCGGGGATAGAATATCTTGGGTATGACCCCCACCAATAAAATTGGACGACATCATCAAACCTCATTATATCTGACCAACCCCTTGGTTCATTAAATGGGTTTTGCTGCTCGATGTGTGTTCCTAAAAAATTCTTCCTGTCGACAATACGGAAACCTCCCTTGCCGTCAGCAGCTAGAAAATTATATTCACAGCCTAAACCATTGTAACGTTTAAAAGTTTCGACACCATACAAGAAAGTGCCGCTTGCATCTGTGACGCAAATTTTCAGATAGCCCATCTGATTCGCAGAACCAAGCCAGAAAATTTGCCTCCACCAAAAGTATTCATATAGCGCACCTTTTTCACCGCTTGAATCTCTTGGGATGTCAAAAGTAACAGATGCTACTTGACCGCTCTGCAAAGCAATGTGAGGTCGTCCCCAAGCATTATCAATGTAAAGAGTGCCGTTTGGCTTGGTGTCGTTGACATCGTTTGAGATGCCAATGTTTTTCAATCCTTGAGATAAACCGTTAGGGATTCTGTGCTCCCCGTTTGACGAAGCGTAATCAAAAAGTACCTCTGAATGTCTATAATCTTCTGTATTTGCTTCTAACCTGTCCCCAAGCTCGCAGATACCTGTGCTATTAACTAATCCAATATAGCCATTCTCACTATTGTGCTTCACTGTAATTATTGGGTTAGCATTAACTGATCCATCGTTAACAAGGTCAAATACCATCTTGTTGTTCTCTATTTTAGGGGTTTCAAAACTGCGATAGGTAGTCGAATGTGCGACTCCGTCAGGTACTAAAAATTCTATTTCAGTCTGGTCATACCAGTCAGAGATGCCTTTCAAAGTAACATCACCCTTTACTATCGCTAAATAGTACCTATCTGGCTCATCAGGTAATTTCAATTCTACCGGTTTATCAGAGTGTAGCACTTTAGCCGCTTGTTCTCTTACGTGATGAAACATACCGCTATCAATTTGAGCGGGCTCGTTTGGGTCTACGAAAGCATTATCGTTAAGGTCTCTAGTTGCTAAGCTGACAGTTAATTTTATTTTTTTAGCACCAAACGAAACTTGTTGAACATTAACCCCAATTTTAGGGGCTGAGTCTGTAGTGATATCGCGTTCATTCCCAATTTCGTGCGACACTTTGATTAATTTGAAGTAATCATTCAAATCATATCCGTTAAATTGAAACACGGCCATTATTTAATACCTCTCATACGTTTGTAGCTAAAATCCTTTTCGTTTTGGTACGATACCAAGTCGTCCCCTGTTGCGTAAGCGAACTCACGACCATTGATATTAAGTGAAATTGGACGTCCTACCAAGTCAGTGATAAGGTCAAGTGCTTGCTCTAATCTATCCATTCTATCGTCGTCTTTTAATGACAAATCAACGCTTCCACGCATCTTACCGAAACCGAAGCTATCAAAGATATTGTTATCTTCGAATAAATCACGGGCACTGATAGCGTATCGGCTAGCAGTGTCAACCATGTTTTCAATTGATGACTTAACGTATTTAACACTTCTATCAATACCAACAGCCATACCTTGACCGAGATAGATACCAACTTCATCACGGAACAAGCGTGATGGTGAATGAATCTTGGCTTTAGCTTGAGCCGCGCGCTCTGCTTGAGCGACTAGGGCATTGGCTGCAGCTGTTACCGCTCCAAGAGCTGACATCATACCAGCGGCCAAACCTTGCCCAATCATTGCCCCTACGGAACGCATCGCACCAGCGCCTGCCATAGCGCGTGATTGTGCTGCGCTAACCAGTGCGCCCGCTGCGGCAGATACGGCTCCAGTCGCTGATTGAATACCGCGAGCAATTCCTTGTCCAGTTTGTAGACCAGCTTGTTGACCCATTTGAATCATTCGTTGGCCATTAGACTGAACAGCTTGTGCCATATTCTGCATTGCTGATTGCACCTGTGAGGCCGTGCTGTTCATTGCTGAAGCAATCAATGGCGCCGATGTTCCAATTCGCATGATCGCTGTTGTGGCCGTTGTAGCACTTGTTGCCACCGCGCTGAATTGTGTCGGAATTGTTGAAATTGAAGCAGTCAACTGCATAATGCTCGCAATCAACACAGTAAACTGGCTGGCAATCATCGCAACTGTAGAACCAACAGCGGTGAGGCTTGCACTCATCATGGTGAATTGTGCGGTCATCATTTGAATAGATGCTCCCAGCATTGCAAATTGTGATCCAAACATTGTCACGCCCACAGCAGAAGCCAATAACTGACTGTTAACCATAGTCAACGCAGCTGTGAATGCGGTAAATTGAGCCGCCATCATGGTCAAACTTGCACCCAGTGAGGTCGAGCTTGCAACCATAGTAGTAAAACCAGTCGTTACCATAGTAAGCTGAGCAGCCAACATAGTTATGCCAGCGGTCAGCATTGTCATGGACGTACTGATAAAGGTCAAGCTAGAAGACAACGCCATTGCCACTGCACTGAACATAGTCAATCCCGCAGCCGCTTGCATTAATGCAGGCACTATCATCATTATCTGCATTTGGAAGACCGCAATAGGTGCTACAATGGCCGTTAACCCAGCTAGTGATTGCAGGGCTTGACTTGAGAATGTACTGAACGCAGCTGCTGCAGTAGCAAGCAAAGCTTGCAAACTACCAAATGATGATTGAATGCTTGAGATAGCAGTTGAGAATGATGTCAAACCAGATACAGCGCTAGTTGCTGATGCTGACACCTTGCTCATGCCATTTCCAAGTTGAGCCATACCTGCACCAGCTTGAGCAAGCCCTGCTGAGTTATCACTAATCGAACCAATACCATGAGCCACTGCCGCAAGAGATGCAGCCATGTCTCCTAAGTTTGTATTGGTAATTTTGACTACACCAGTAGCTAGCTGATTGAAACCAGCACCAGCCTTCTGAGCAGCTGTACCGATTGAGTTGAATACATTAGCTAGGCTATTCAACACACTACTTATTGCATTCCCTGCAGAAGTAATAACGCTTGAAATACCTTCAAATGCTGACTTGATGCCGTTTCCGATACCTTGAGCCGCTGTGCTAATTGATGTTCCGACTGATTGCACCACGCTAGCAATCCCTTGCAATGCAGCACCGATAGCGCTACCAGTAGCACTGATGATGCTTGCCACACCACTAAGAGCCGTACTAATAGCCGTACCGATACCCATAGCTGCGGTAGCAATTGCCATTCCTGCAGCTGACACAATAGATGCAATACCACTCAATGCAGCACTAATCACACCACCGATTGAGTTAATAATAGGAACAATTTGTGTTATTGCTGTAACAATCGCTGAAATGATTTGACTGATGATAGTCGCAAGAGTTTGAACGACTGCAACGATGGCAGAGATCGCTTGACTAATAACTGGAGCCATAATCTGAACGACTGTAACAATACCTTGAATCAAGGATATGATGATAGGTGCTGAAGCTGATATAGCTTGAGCGATAGCACTGATTACCATTGCAATCTGTGGTCCAAATTGTCCGATAACTTGAGCAACTTGAACGATACAATTCGCGATAACTGGTACGATTGCCACGATAGCGTTAGCGATGATTTGAGTTACTGTAGTGATTGTGTCACTAATTATTTGAACAATCGGAGTAAATGCCCCGACAATTCCACTGATTGCATTCCCAAGAGCTGTCACCCAATTAGTCAATGCGTTAATAACGGTTGGCAAAACTCCCAAAATAGAAGTCAACGCATCGCCAAACGCTGAAATGAATGGTGCTGCATTTCCTAGAGCAGTTCCGATAGCTTCAACCAATGGTGATAATCGTGCAAGTCCAGGCGCAGCTTCACCGACCGCCTTGATGACAATTCCAAAAGCAGTACCGAATGCTTCAATGATAGTTCCTGCAGCTTTGCCAATACCTTGGACGACTGTGTTAAATGCTGAACCCAAAGCTTTTAATATTTGCGAAACACCATTGGATTGTGTGGCTAGTAAAGTGAATGAAGCTACGATAATAGCAATACCTGAACCTATTCCGACGGCAGCAATGGCTACGGATGCACCAAATGACAGTAATGTTGCTGGATTGAGACCTCTTAAACCTTGCAAGGCGATATTGATAGCTGTACCAATTCCCTTAAATGCTGTAGAGATACCCGTTCCGATACCTTTGGCAGCTTGTGATATTGCTGAACCAGCGTTTTTAATCATGCCGCCGATACTCTCAAACACTTGGGCAATCTTGCTTTTGCCACTGCTTGCACTAGTAGCAGCTTTAGTCATGCCTTCTGCAGCGTCCTCGCCGAACTTCTTGAACGGATTTAGACTCTTGATGAAGTCCAAGCCTTTCAATGCACCACCTAATACTGAAATACCAGCCTTGGCAGTAGCAAAACCTGCTACCATTGCCAAAATCCCACTGGTGATACCATTGAGCACACCTTTGGGAATTGAGCTTACAAAGTTAGCTATTGCTGATGCAGCTTGTGATATCCATTTAGCTAGTGTTCCAAACGCTGTACCTAAAGCTGATATAATCGTTTGAACTTCAGAGCTGCTAAATACATCTCCGATTGATGTCCCGATTCTTTTGATCGCTCCCCAGACATTACCCAATGCTGACGTGAACGCTTGGAACGCCCCAGTAGAGGCAAACGAGTCGATAAAACTCCTAACCGATTTAGTAGCAATTGTAAGGGCTCTTGACACTCCGTTGGCTATATCTCCTAGTGCACTACCTAGACCTTGGAAGATGCTACTAAAATCTATGGCTTTAAGCGCTGTTTTTACTTGAGCAGTGACATATCTGAAAGCATTACTAAGACCTTTTATAGCCCCTGTATTGCTAAATCCTTCCCAAAAAGCCTTCACAGCCTGACTTGCTTCTTTAACTGCTTTATCAATGCCTTTGCTCAGATTGTTAGCAAATTTCTGAATCTTACTGTCATCTATTTTGCTAAAAGCATCAATGATGCCTTCAATTCCTTTAATTACTTTTGCACTAAGCTTTTCAAAAACGGGTTGCAATTTATTTGAAACCGTTTCATAAAGTCCACCAACAGCTTCATCTACAGATTTATATCTCGTAGCTAAGTCTTGCATGGAATTGCCAGCACGTTTGAAAGCTTCCGCAAAGTCCTCTGTCTTAATTTCGCCGTTTTGAATTTTGCTTACAAGCTCATCAAGAGACATACCCATCTCTTTAGCAACTGCAGCCATACCCGCTGGTGATTGTTCCATCATAAGCTTAAAATCTGCCCATGAAACCTTGGGTTTGGTCATCGCTTGAACCATTTGTTGGCTTAAGGTTTTCATTGCTTGTTTAGGGTTTTCTGCAGAAGCAGCTAAACCACCCATAGCTTTCACCAAATCCCCAGCATCGCTACGACCAATCGCAGCCATTTGTGAGAATGTGGTCCCCATGTCTGAGGCAGAATAGATGGTTTGAGTAGCATAATCTTGCATCGCTTTCTTAGCAGACGCAATTTCTTTCTGCCCCCAACCCAATTGGCTTAAGTTACCATCAAATGTTTTCCAAGCCTTCGTAGAATTGTTAAGCTCGGCCATCATACCACCGATACCACTAGTTAAAGCTCCGATGCCCTTAGTGATACCAGCGCTGACTAAGTTAGCACCCAAAACACTTTTGAAAACCGAGCCTAGTTTAGTGCCAGTTTTACCCAAATTTTCAGCGTTTCTTTGTGCTTTTCTGAGAGCGCTAGACATGCCATTGTCTTGAGCACTCAATATTGCTCGGACGTTAAATGTTTTATCTGCCATCTAGCAAGCCCCTCTCTAGTTTGTAATTAAGATTTTTCTTAGCTCGTTCTAATAGTTTACTGTTGGTGATTTTTTCGCCTAAAACTTCACGAGCTCGTTCTTTAGCGTTATAGAAGTCGTCGAATTTTTCGAAGTAATACTTCTTGCCATCTTTAGTTGTGGCATTTGCCAACCTATTAAGATAAGCAAGTTGATATATTTCTCTTTCTTTATTAAGAAAACGTTTTTTATACGCTTTCTGATAGAGTTTCATTTCTTTAAGTGTCATTCTTCGTGCTTCAAGCAATGACACGCCAAAGTCAGCCATAGCATTAGTGATTAATTCCTCGTATGTATCGGCTGAGCTTTGAAAATCACTTACTCGGTCGCCTCTTCCACTCGTTTCGTTGTTGCTTTCGTCAAAGGTTGAGTTCGCAATGCTGATAAAAAATCATCAAATAGTGAGTCAAGATGACCTTTCTCAGCTTCTTCAACAACGTATGCTTCAATAGCTTTTACAGACGGTTTTTGACGTTCTGTAATTGTTGCTGCTTGAATAAGGTCAAGCAAAATCACTGGATTTTTCTGTTGCAAGTCAACGACTGCGTGCTGTACACCGAAACCGAACGAAACACCACCATCTGAAATAGAGTAGCGTTTATCAAGTTCGCGGATAAAATCAAATCCAAAAGTCAAAGTGTAGTCTTTCTTATCAATAGTGATTGTGTTCATTGTTTGTTTACTCCTATTTTTTTCTAAAATAAAAAGCCAAACTTTTTTAGTTTGGCTCAAGATAATTACATACTATTAAACACCGAGGCCTGAAGGTACAGTAGTATCTTGGAATGTGTATTGAATTTCTTGAATTTGTTCTCCAGTCAATGTAGCTTCTCCATCTTGTGGTTTACCTTCAATAATCAATTCTGATTCAATTTCTACAAGGTCTTCTACGTTAGCTGGCACTTTCCAGTTTGACAAACGTCCAATTGCATAGAGAGCACCGTATTTTCCGTTTGATTTCTTATCGGCCAAGTCGATTTCCCAAACTTCGACTTTATATCCGTCAACTACTGATTTCTTTAGCATTTCATTGAGGTCATCTTTAGTACCAATAGCATTGATTGATAGTTTAGTTTCAAGACCGCCGTCAGCAACAACTGCACCATCTTTTGTTTTGGTGCTATCTGCATCACGTGAATATTCCCATTCGTGCTCTGTTTGTAGGGCAAGTTTAGCTGCCGCTTTTTTGTCTCCGAATTTTCGGAACATCAAGATTTTATCTTTACCCAAAAGGGCTTCTTTATTAGTATCAGCCATTTTTTCCTCCTGATTAAATAAATTTAAAATAAGTATAAATGATGAAATGATATAACACTTCATCTGTGCTATTGTCTCGATTACTATCAATTGACGACTTGTTGACTTCTGCTGAAAACTGCATTCCGTCAATATTTTTGATAGTAAAAAAGCTAGACATTAACTGTCCAGCCATATCTGATAATGTTTTTCGGTCATCCACACGTCCCCAAACATGCACCGTAGACGATAAACGACCTATCAAGTGCGATTTTGTGGATTGCGGCAAGACCATTGTTTCTCCCATTACAACAAAGGGATAAGCCGCGCCTTCAGGCGGTAAATATGTGTATGTGTCATAGCCTAAGCCACTACTAATACGATACATTTCATCATGTAATAGTTGATCAGGTTGTTTCATCTTATTCCCACTTAGCCATTTCTTCGACCATTTCTGGCACTACTTGATCAAGTGCTGGCCTCATAAATGGCTGTGCCTCCATTTTCCGCGTTCCTACTTCGAGGTATCCTGAATAGTTGGTCAGCGCTTCAACAACTGCCCTGTCGCTTCCAGCTTCTAAGGTAATACTTCTACGAGTTGCCCCCGTTGAATAGCCTTTCTTGAATTGCGCTTTACTGACCGCGGCCTCTTTTAACTTAGCTCCGTATTTTCTTAAAACCTTTGAACGTCTTTCTGAAGAGGCGTTTTTAAGAAGACTTTGAGCCATTTCATCCAATCCTTCAAATTCGATTGTAGCCATGTTATTTCACCACCTTGTTAGCATAGATGGCGTTTAGACCAGTTAGATAGCTTCTGACAGTAACAGGTTTATATTTGCTACCGTTATATTCAATCGTGTCAATTCCATCTTTGATAGGGCTTCTAAACCTAACGACGATGCTATTGGCGTTTAACAAGTCTCCTAGTTTGGCTTGTAATTCAAGGCTAGTACCAGTCACATTACATGCTGTTGTCTTAGTTACTTCCTTACCGCCAACCATACGGCCTAAGTCTGGGTCATAGTGCTTTGTTGTCTTATCGGTATATTTTAGCACTACGGTATCAGCGTATCTCATAGAAATAACACCTCTCCCTCTTTAGATTCACCATAATTTCCATATAAACGCTGAAGCATATTGTCGTAAGGTTTAAATTCGGTTTCATTATCGTAGTAAGACATTGAATGACCATCTACTGATTCAGATTTAGCACCTTCAGCGCCTCGACGATTGAAACGTTTGATGACACAATCCTCGAAAATGAAAGCTAACTTGTCATCAATCTCTTCAACGCCATATTCTGATTTGAAGTGGTTAACGACACGCTCTAACAAAATTTTAAGCAATTCATCGTCGTTAGTGTTAAGGTCAACCGAGACATTCTTAATAACTTTGTCTTTATCTAACACCATCATGCCATACCTCACTATTCAGCGGTTTTTTTAGCTCTAGTTTTTTTTTTAGGCTTGTCGTCTTGTACGTACCCTAGCCCGATGAGTTCTTCAGTACGTTCGCCATCGTAGCAGTCGCTAGCAAAGTAAACTTTCCCGTCTGTTTTATCCATGAACGCTTTTAGTACGACATTCATATCAGTACCTCTTAAACCCCAGGAATTACAGTAAGCATGTAAACATCGTCCAAACGTTCGAATGATGGTAATGCTACCACAGATACTTTAGTTTGAACGTTAACAGGGTCAGTAGTTTTAGTAGTTGTTACTGCAATACCGCTGTCAACGATTTCAACGTCAGCATTAACAGTGTTATCAGCGAACAAGTCAGACTCTTCTGGAGTTGTACCGAAAACAGTGTTCCCAAGAGGTCCGTTAGGGATAAGAGTCAAGTGGCCGTCAGGGAAGAATTTAGAAACTTCACCTTTTTCATTTCGGTAAGTACCGTTTTCGAGAACAATTTCAACACCATAATTATCAGCCACATAATTCTGAAGTTCAGCTTTAGTAACTGATGACCCATCGCCTGCCAATGGTTTAATAGCTTTAACTGTAGATGCAGCCTTGCGAATAAGACCGAATGTTTTAGCATTCATAATTGCACGTTCTGGGTTAAGACCAAGTTCACGCGCTGTTTCGATAGCATCTTCCAAATCTGCAAGAGGTGTAGCACCCGGTTCTGCCCAGCTCTTAGATACTTGTTTCTTATGGTCTGCTTTAACACCATAATCAATATCTTTGTTAACTCCATCGCTCGTAAATGCAATTTTACCAGTAGCAAGTACTTGCATACGCATAGCTTCAAGACGAGCACGTGCGCCGTTAATAAGAGTAACGTCATCATTAAAGATTCCGGCTACAATTGTGTTAATAAGTGCCTCGTTGCCAGTGTCTTTAACAAGATTAAGCTGTTGACGGTCGTTTTCTTTAACGAGTAAAGCCTCTTTAAAGAATGGCATCTGTTCATCGTGTATTTCAGCACTAACACGGTCACGAATTGTTACATTAGTATCAAAAGCTGCAGCTTTCAATGCAACAGATTGACCAGAAGCACCTTTAATGTAAGACAATTTAGTTCCAAGTTGTTTGCGTGCAGGGAAGATAGACTCACCCAAAGTAGAGTCAACATTCTCTTGTAACGCGTTGAAGTAACCAGCAATATTAGATGCAGTTACTTTATCGTAAATAAGTCCCATGTTTTAATGTTCCTCCTCTTATTTCTTAGAGATAAATTTAACGAGTGGCAAAGCTTTTGTGATGGTGCTATCTACAGTTCCACCATTGACTTTATCTTTATAAACCTCACCAGCATAGAGCACTGATACAGTGTTATCGATTGTCAAATCTACGTCATATAGAACGATTCCTTCAGGTGCAGTTTTGTTTTCCACGACAGTTTTTGTGCGGTCGTCAAAAATCGAGCCGCCATCACCTGCTACGAGGGTACCTGCTTTGATATATTTTTTACCATCTACGGTTACACCTGGAAAAGATTTGTCTACAGTTGCTGACACTGCTTTATAAGGCAATGAGCGGACAATGTTTGATGTGTCGAAAATTGTTTGTGTTGGCATTTAAAATTTCCTTTCTGCTTTAGATAAAACGAGCAGTCGTTACGTTCGTAGATTTAGCAAGTTTTTCTCCAAAATTATCTGTCTGAGTGCCGCCAAAGCTTGCGGCATTTGGTGTATTTTGACGGATAGTAGCTTTGACTTTCTCAGCTACTGCATCGTTAAAGACTTTCTCAAAAGTACCAACCAATTTGAGAGCTTCAGAGGCATTCTCAGCATGACTAAACATTTCAGCTAGTTCAACTGGTAGACCTTTTGAAACGAGGTCTTCTTTAACTGCCATGTTGAGTTTTTCAAACTCAAATTGTGCTACTTGTTTTTCAAATTCTGCTTTTTGGTCTTCAAATTCCTTGCTAGCCCGCTCAGCAGCAGATAGTTTTGAATAGTCTTGTTCTTTTTGTAAGGCTTTGGCGACAGCTTCGTTTATTCGTTTCTCTTCGCCCTTCTTATGATTACTCAAGGCTGTTTGGACTGCCTTGTTAACAATGCTATCCATTTCTGACTGTGATTGCGGTGCTTGGAAGTCGCTCGGTTGATTGCTATCAACGTCATGGCTTACTTCTACATCTTCGACCGTTTCGACTGTTGTGTTATCTGTTTCCATTATTTCTCCTATCTAGTCTCACAAGTAAAACACTTTCTAAGCCACGATATGGTTAGCTACTCCTTATCTAGTCTTGTCTAGTGTATTTACCAATGAGCCACGTTAGTATTGTTTATTTAGGGCTTAAAATAGCCCTATGCACCATCAGAGGCTCGCCCTCTGCGGTTTCTTAAAAAAACATGGTGCACTATTCAACCTCAACTATTGCACACCTGCAATAAGGATGTATAGGCGGCGCGTTAGTTCCGATTTGCATGTCAGAAATTTTGACAGGATTCTTTTCTGTCTCTTTACCAATATCTTTGCAAATATCACACGCTCTCGATTCTGGCATGAGTTTGAAATGCTCAAAGCCATTCTCTTTCATGATGCTCTCCTGAGCTAACGTTTGCACTCTTGCGTGTTCTGTAATTGCCAACCGTTCAGCTTCTGTACGAGAGACATCCATATGCTTTCGAATCCGTCGGGCGATTGTTATGCCGTTTTCACCTCGAATGAGAGCTCTTGTTACTTCGGTCTTTACAACTTTTCGTAACTGTTCTTGCCTTTTCCAGATACGCTCTGACCATTCAGCACCTTCAAAGTTAGCATTGACAGCAGCTTTCATATACTTTTCAAGAGTTTTACCACTTGGTACTGTCTGGTCAAGCAAGCTCTCTCTTGCAACTTCACTCTTATATCCATTCTTCAGATAATCATCGGTCAATTGTCGTTCGCTCTCAGATAGAGCTAATAGTTCGAGCTCTAATTCTTGAATAAGCAGTTCTTGACGACCAACCGACATAGAAAAGTTATAGTCTCGAAGTTCTCTGTTAGCTTTTGGACTAAAGTCTTTGTCAGCTACATACCGTTTAGCTTTTGTTTCAAAAACCTTGACATCAAAACTGTCTGCTTTTCGTTTAGCATCACTAACGCTTAATCCGTTTTTGTTAGCGTATTTTTGAATATACGCGTCTAGTTCTTTTCGTAGCTGTGATAGTTGAAAGTTATATAGCGCTTCAAGTTCTTTCTTAAACTCAGCTTCACCCTTTTTGATGCTCGCTTCTCTCTCGCGTAGGGTACGCTTCGTCCAGTACGTCATTCATATTCCCTCTCAAAATCGTCTGTATGCGTTTCTTTTACCTCGTCGGTATATTTGCCTACGTGTTCGTTAAAGTCGTTAGAATACCCCTTAAAATCGATTTCAGACATTTCTTTGTTTATCTTGTCTAACTCTTCGTTAGGACTCTCTACCAATCCTGAAAGACTAAGTGCAGTCTCTTGCGATACTTGGCCACCCAAGCCTGTCAAAATAGATACTTGCTCATTTAACGATTTTGGAAGGTTTGGTGTGAATGTGATTTTCAATAGACTTTCATCAAAATCTTTAAATTCGTTAACCAAAGAACCAATACGAGCAGCAAGACGATAGCGACGTTTCAACCCTTTAGTGAATTGTGATTGTGTGTCAACTCTGTCTTGGTCTATACCGAATAACTTATATTTCAACGCCTCACCAGACGTGTTACCGCTGAAATTCGTATCTGACATGTCTGGGGTATTAGTAAATATATGAATATCCCTGTTTAACCGTGTCTTATATGCTTCTGCACCAGACACATCGTAAGACTTCGTGAGGTATTCAGCTTTGACCGTGCCCTCTTTGCCGTCTGCTGATTTAGGAGGTTTAAGCTGCATAAGGCGCGTGCGTTTCATGTCACTAGCTTGCATACCTTTAGGCAAGGCAAGGTCGCCATAAATGGCAAGTATAGCGTCTGCCATGTCGCTCATGTGGTTAGCTGTGTCAGATTCTGCACTATCATATAAGTCAATTAAGTAGAGTTCAGTCTCATAATCACCAATGCCATCAATATTATTTAAATATTCCGTAATCGGTACTGTACCGAATGCATGAATTGTAACTGAAATTTCATTAAAGTCATCTGATGCATCAAGCGTATAGATGTGTTCGTCTGTGTAAATTTCAACTACATCTTTTGCGCTTTGGAGCGTGCCTCGATTGTAGTATCTGACAGCTGCAATTGAATTATCTTCTAATGAGTTGTCGTAAATCACAAATGTCTCTAACGGGCTTAATCGCTTAATTCGTGTTTCATCATACTCGCTTCGATAAATCACTTCATAAGCTCTACCAGTTTGAGACAAGTCTCTGATAAGCGTTCTATTGAGTGAATCTAAATCATTAATTCGACCTATTCGTTTAATAGCATCGTCGTTTTGTGAGTTATCGTCATATTCGACACGGATAGGATTGCCAGCTAAATAGCCTGTTTTGAATTTACTAATCATACGACCATAGTTATGCACAGCTCGTTTATCAGCCATCTCGTTATCCTTACGACGACCAGACTTGAGAACGTCGTGGTTTTCACCTCTGGCATAGTCCAACAGCTCTTGAATCCGTGGAGCTTGTCTCAATTTATGGTGATTGATGAAATTCTTCAGCAACTCCCAATTATTAACCATGAGCTCCTCTAAGTTGTCCGCTCGATAACGAATGCGAGACTCTCGATGGAAGCGTAAGTTTAAAACTCGTTCCTGACCAGTGCTGTCCGTAAATAGTGTCTGTTCCATCATTCCTCCTACCTAAACATACTAAGCAAGTCATCATAGCTTGCTTGCTCTGTGCTACCGATGACATAATCAGAATATATAGCGTATCTCACACTATCAAGCACGTCATCAAATTCTTTTAACGGCTCATCCTTCGTGCTGTTCTCTTTCCATCGGTACTGATATATCTCATCAAAAAAGCGAGGTACAAATCCCCGCTTTACATATAATTTTTCTTCTTTAAATAATTTAGCGATAAGCTCGATACCAGCTATGACTGACTTGTTAGCGTTGCTAATATCAAATCCTTCGTTTTCAAACCTTGCTACGTGTTCAGGGCGGGCACTATCAGCATAAAACGGAATGTTACCATAGATGCCAGTAAGCTTCCTTGCTTGTTCTACCCACCAGTCTATCTCTTTGAATTGCGCTGCTACGCCATCGACAAGATAGAAGTTGCCATCTACACCTTCACCAACTACCACGATAGAGCCGTAGTGAGTATAACCCCAGTCAATGCCACCAAAATATCGTTTCATATCTGGTAATTCATCAACTACGTGTATCTTGCTGTCATAATCAGCGTAGATAGCTCCCTCTGCAACCGTCCACTTCATTATTTGTTATCGCAAGGGCTCTTTATCCCCTGCTTCTTATGGTTTCCCATAAGTTCAGACTATCTCTTCATCTCTTGTTAAGAGAGCTGGATTTCGTGGATATTTAGGCATATTAAAAACCGATGCCGATTCAACTTAGCTTACTTTATCTAGTCGTTAAACCTTACTGACATTTCTGCCAGTAGTGGTAATTGATTAGCTTATTCTACAAATTCATGCGTTTTGCAAAACTTAGCCTTCCAATTTTAACCCAGTTTTTCATCTGTTGATCACTCAACAGCGGGGCAAGTGTTTACCCAAAATATCTCTATCGTAGAATTTACCCTTTGGCGTAGCTGCTTTGATAGAGTCTATATAGCGTTTTGATAAGAAAGTGTTATCGTCTAGCTTGAAACTAAAATCTATAATCTTTCCGTCGTTCTTACCGATATAATCTCGGTTAAGCCAGTGATTAGGATTATCTGGGTTACTATCCCAAACAACACGAGCACCATCACCAGAACAGCGTGAGATAATCTCTTTAAAAACAAACTCATTGGCTAGCGACGCTTCGTTGACATAAGCTCCGAACGCTGTGAAACCACGGGCACGCTTAAGACCAGATATAGAGCCAGTATAGACCTGCACGACTTTGACACCACAGAAAACGAAAGAGCCATGTTTATCGTATTTTGGTTCAAAGCCATACTTGTTATAAAGTTCTTGTAAGACGTTATTCTGAATTGCTGTTGAAGACGTACCTGCCAAAATGTAGATAGGCTCATCCACTCCTAAGCGGTCAGCAATATTTCTGACACGACTTAATTCGGTTACAAATGTATCATTGTTAACAACGGTCTTACCTGCTCGTTTAGCTCCATGAAGCCCACAGATGAACCAGTCGTGATTCCAAATGTAGTTAAGTACTTCTAACTGCCGTTTGGTATAGAGTTTACTCAAGTCCATCGCTAACAGCTCCTTTAATGATGTTAAGGAAACCAGCTATCTTTTCATCTTGTCCTTCATCTCCACCAATTTGAGATTTGAGCTTATCAATCTCAAGTTGCATTTTTTCAGCTTGCTTAGTTGTTGGATAGCGTTTCATAAGCTCGCTACCTGCCTTTATTACCTCAGAGATGGCCGGAGGCTTCTTTGTCTTGACAAACTGACCTGTAGCGGCATTTAGCTCTACGACTTCTTCCACGAGTTCCTGCCTCAGAATCGAAGTGAAGACTTGCATAACTTCGTCTTGTTTTGCTATTTTCTTCTTCTCAAGCTCTTTCAGTCGTTCTTCGATATAAGCCTTGATTCTGTCATTTTCTAGCAATTTATGAGCTCTAGTTTTAGAGTAATTTTCAGAATATCCAGCTTTAAGAGCCGCATTGTAAGCGACACCAGATATCAAATATTCGTCTGCAAATCGTTTTTGTCGTTGATTTAGCCCAATACATCCACCTCCTTCATTACTTAATCAAAAAAAGACAACCCACAAATGAGCCGTCTTTTCTTTCTTCTTCGATAATATAATAATACCACTTAAAACAGTTAATAGAGACCGTGAAAATTCCGCTAAAATACCATTTTTTTCAACGCTCCACAATTAACCGACCATCACGATACAATTCTGCGAAAGCTAGGATAGAGTTGTTTAAAAGCTCTTGGAATGCAGTGCGTTCAAAGCCGATTGATTGAGCTATCTGCCAGTTGGGTTTGGGTGGAAATTCTAGATATTTCTCTATCAGTATTCTGCGATAGTCTGGACGATATAGCCCATTAACCGCTTGTTCTATGGCTTCTAGCTCATTCAATGCATCGACACGTCTTACTGCGATATTTTCAACAGGTTTATTCACTCCGCCACCCCTTGGCATGAATGTAAATTCCTGTGTTATTTTCTGTTCAGCGCTATCGTGTGCAATCTCTCGCCAGCGTGGATATTCTCGAAGCTTGCGTTTGCAACGTTTGAGTGTTGCTTTCTCATCAATTTCCGGCAATAGCATTGTACTAACCTCTCTGATATAATAGTAGTGAAAGTGCCTGCAATTGTGTGGGTCTTTTATCACCCCCCTCTAGTTTAAATTCCAGTCTGCTACCAGCAATGCAAGACTAGAGTAAAATTGGTTTCCTCTTTTCTATAAAATATTTACTGGATTTGTTGTCAAGGTCTGTCAGCTTGACGTTTTGTCGAAAAAATTACCTAGTCATGACAGACTAACAACGAACGAGGGAGTCGAACCCACGCACGCTACAAGAATTTAGATGAGAATTACGCCTTATCACCTCCCAAAGATTGTCGGTCTGTCAGCGATAATCTTATTTTTTTTGTCGAAAAAATTACCTAGTCATGACAGACTAACGACTGACAAGGGAGTCGAACCCCTGACAGCAAACAAGAATAAAGAATTTGAATTATAGCGAACCACTACAAGCCCATAGAGATCGCTTTATATAGTGTACGTTTAACACTTTCCTTTTCAAGACCTAGATCACCTTTGGTGCGATATTCTAAATAGATACGATCAACTTCGCTATCTAGGCTTTCAGGCCACTCATACTTATTAAAGACGTACTTAGCTATCTTACCGAATAGCTCTCTAGACAGAAGCCCTTCTAATTGGATTACCTTCCGAGGTGTTAGAATTCCAATTTCTGTATAGATTGTATTTATCGCTGTCCGTATGCTATTGGCTTTTTGATATTTGCACCCTTTAGCATCCATGATGTAAGCTGTGAAGCTGTTTGGGTATTTAGCTTTTAACTCTTGGATTTCCTTGCGATATTGAAGGAAGAGCTCTCTTGTAAGACCTGCATTAGTTTTATCAGCATCTGGTTTACATGACCCACGTCTTACTGAATAGTTCTTTAATAGATACTCTTGTAAGTCATTAACTAGACCGTCCGTAAGATATTCGCGCATATCGTCCAATGTTGAAGGTGATAGTTTCGAACGCTCTTTAACCACGTTATCAAACCTTTGAAAATATTTTCTAGCTTCCATTCTATTGCATTTCTTGGTTTCCATTATATATTTAGTGAGTGTTCTGCGATGTTCTTCCCTCAATGCATCAAACTCTATAGTTAACCTTTGATGTAGCTCTTTAGTTAATCCAGCGTATTCATATTTCTTCATGTCTTAATAACTCCTCAAATAACTTGGAATATCATCACCAACATTAACACTATTGTATTGCTCTTTACTAACGAGAAACTTACCATACGCCCCACAATCAAGCGTGTACAGTTTCCCTACCATTTCCTTACCTGTGATTTTTCCATGCATTACAGTGGAATTATCAACCTTATGTACCACGATAGCTTCCACAGGTCTATTGACTACACTGATTAACGTTCCAACATTGATAATTAGGGATGCCAGTAGTAAGGCAATGGCTACGTTTAGCTCTCTAGAGGTCTTCTTCCTTAACGAATGTTCCATTTACCATCTTTCCTTTCCGATTCTTGATTTCCTCGTATGCAATACTTAGACACTCAGTAACATCAAGGTCTAATTGATGTGCCAATACGATAATCGTTACTAGTGTGTCGCCGACAGCGTCTTTAAGTGCCATTTGTGGGTCTGTGAATTTAGTCGGCTTCAAGAGTACATCCCGAATTTCACCTACCTCCTCGGTAATGCGCATCCACTGAATCTTAGGGTCAGCTTGCTTTAAGTTGCGTTCGTCTGCCCACTCGTTAATTTTAGTGATTAGGTCAGTTAATGTATTATCTGCTTCCTCTTTCATCTCTACTGTGTACAACCTTAAATTGCGATATTTAACACCTCTCAAATGATGCACCCTCTTGATAGCTTCATCTTTATTGTCATAAATTTCTACATCGTCTTCCATGTTGTCAAAATATGTAATTACTTTATATTGCATAGTTCTACCATCTCTTTCAATAATTTCTCATCTGGTAACTGCTCTAGTGTCAATATACGATTGAGTTTATTTGTGCTGATTCCTAACTTAGTGCTGATTAAATCTATGTCTTCGTGATTAGCCCAAAACCACTTCGAAAACTCTTGTGTCTCCTCTAGCACACTAGTATGAGCATAATGCCCAGGTGCATAGATGCCAACTAACCTATCTTTATATTTGCTTCTCATTTACTATATCCATCGCTTCCTTAACGCTTCTTGCCACTCCTACGAGTGCTCCTCGTTTTTTCATGGCATCCATAAATTTCTTTTGGTCGTCTCTCAAACGACCTTTTTCATTTTTTACTTCGATGAAGAATATCTGTCCATCTGGTCTAAATCCAAACAGGTCACAAAAACCTTTTGGTGCTCCAGTATCAAACCAACGTCCGTCTGCCATTCTGACCTTACCAACGTTAATTCTAAATACCATATAGCCAGCTTTAGATAATTCCACTCGTATTTGATTTTGAATTAGTGATTCTGTGGTCATATATCTCCTAATTGTTATTGCCTAGTTATCATTGTTATTGCCTAGTTATCACTTAAATAACCACTACAAACCCTTATATATCAAGGTTTCCGGCCACTTTAGTTACTTAGTTACACGTTTTTTTGATGGCTCTCTCTATATATATATATTTATTTATTTATTTATTATAAATATATTTAAAAGTAGTAACTAAGTAACTAAAGCAACCGAAACCCTTTATTTTCAATGGGTTTGACGGTTACATGTTGCGATAACCTGCGGTTACTGAGTAACCATAACCACTACTGCTGCTTTCTTCGCCTCGTTTTCGTCCCAATTAAAATTGAAATCATGCCAATAAACTGGCTTATCTTTAGTTGGGTTAAAAAAATCAAGAGGTCTTTGTCTATCTTTTATCCAACCAACTGGTAAATTCTGTGCTAACTCTTTTTCAAAGTTAGATTTTTTAGGTATAGTATGATTTCCCTCATGACACCATGAGCGGTATACATCCCACAAGAACCTAACTGGAATTCGAGTGGAAACGACATCTGACAAGTATTCATTAAGGAATTTATAAACTGTGTTATTCTCTTCCTTAAATTCTTGCATACGTTCTTGTGTCGCTTTTGGTTCGTTGAATTTGTCAAAATCTAAATTAATTGCTTTCCAAAGAACATATTCCAAAACTTCTTTACGATTGATGTAATCATCCTTAATTGCCCAATTGTCATCGTTGATGCCAAATGTTTTCTTGAATGGGATAATCACGATACGTCGATATGTCCCGTTTGATTTGTTTTTAAACACTGGCATAGCGTTGGTAGACTGGATAACCGTTTTCTTAAATTGCGCTAAGTAAGGATTTTCTCCTTTTTTCTCAATTGAAACTGGTTCACCAGTAACGACTGAGTTAAAATTGGAAGATTCATCTACATATATACCAGCTTGGACATCGTCACCAATGATAACTGTCTTCCCTTCGATAATGGCAAGACCGAAACGTTCAGAAAATTGATTAAGTTTTAATGGTGCTACGTTTTTTAATCCAACCAAATTGCTAATTAACTGTTGAAACGTACCCTTACCATCGTTACCGTTACCAACTAACCAAATCGATTTTCGATAAGAGTGGTTACCATTCAGCGATGCTGCAATGACTTGCCATAGTAATTCGACAAGCTCACTATCACCACTCATTAAATCAAGCAACCAACTATCAACATCCCATCCGTTTATGGTAGGTTTAGGGGCATTCTCAACTAATTCTGTTTCAATTGTACTGAAGTTAATAAACTTATAGTCAAACGATAGCAGCTTCTTCTTTTTCTTGTCGTAGATGCCATTCTTAACGAGTATAAAGCGTCTTACGTCTCTATACTCTGGTTCAAAGTCCATATACATGTTATTATATTCATATTCCCTGCTCATGTTTGATAGCAAGAATAGAACATTGCGGCATTTTGTTTCATTGAATGTGGGTTCTAAGACATAGATAAGCTGGTAGGCATATCTGTAATCTTTTTGGTAGTATCCACGCTCTGGATCATATATAGCTACTTTCCCATTTTCGAGGGTAATAACATGAGTGTATTTATTTAAACCTTTAGCTACTGCTAATTCTGGCAATGCCTTTGGTTCTTTTTTATCTGGATTTTCTTCCTTGAATTTTTCAAACCAGTCGTTTCGGTAGGCTTTAAGCTTATTCTTAATTCCCTCTCTGCTGCTCGGTTTACCTGGTGAGAGACTAGAGCTTGCAATTTGTTCTCTGTAATAATCGAAATCAATCGTTGTCAAGTCCAATCCTCCTTATCTCTTTGTCTAACATGCTCTTAAATGTCCTTTCAAATTCCTTATCATCCAACGGCTCGGATGTGTTACTGTTTGCCATCTTTGCGAGATGGTAAGTAATTTCTGGATCAACCCCTCGAAGGAGTAGTCCGCCAACAAACTCGGCTAGGGCGTTATTTCGTCCTCCTTGATCTCCAAAACCTAGTAAGATGCTCTCGAATAACTTTGTGGTTTTTGTACTTCTAACACTGTCACTAGCAAACGATGAGACTTCATAGCTTAATGGTTCTGGTTTCATTTTCTGCAATACTTTTATCAACGCAAGAGGTGCTTCTGTTATGCTTCCATCTTTTGGCGAATGCACTTTATCCCATTCATAGTATCCTTTGGAATTATTGGACGGTGGCACTAATATATAGTTATTAACGTGTGCCTTGATATCCACTCCCTCAATCATCCCAATATTTTGCGATATAGGATGGTTGGGGTCTTTTTTTAAGTAGATATGTCTCCCACCGCTGGGGGTTATAGCTTGCAATGTTGGGGGTATAAGTCTTGCATGTTCCCAATTCCTTAAATTAGTTAAACCGTCAACATCGCCATGCATGTCCACGTCAATGACAAAGAATGTATCTGTTCTAAGTGCAATGTTAGCATCTGGATTATCTCGCCACACCCTCCGAATGTCGTTTTCAGTCATTGGTGGTTTGTCAGCGAAAGAAATAAGAGGGGTTTTGCCATTCTTTGAGATAGGGATAACAGAATAGCCCATGCGTTGATAGTTGATTGCGTAATCAACCATCTCCATAATTAGAATGGAAGGTCAATTTCTGAAATCTCAGTATTAACTTCTGGAAGTGGGATATCGGTAACTTCCAAACGTTTAACGTTTAGATTTTCGTAGGTTTTACCTTGCCACTCAGATTTTTCGTTTTTAACGGTAACTTTAAGAGCTTTTCCTTCCAACTGGTTGAGATAATCTTCCAAGCTACTAAATTTAGTACCATCAGGAATTCCTGAGGCTTTAGCAAGGTTCATGATAGAAGCTACTGGATATTTTCCGTCTTCTTTTTTAGCAAAGATACGATAGAAAATAATGTTATTTTGGAATTCTTGTTGGAAGTCCTTGCGAATACGGAAACGGATGTCAAGGTAGTCAGCTCCTCCTTGAGTAGCATCTTGTTTTGCTAAATCAATAGTAACTTCGTAAGTACCGTCTTTGATAGATCCGAATTCTTTTGCTTGTGAGTAATCAATTGTAAACATAGTTTTTTATCTCCATATATTTTTTTCTTTTTGTTGGTAATAAACCCAACCGGGCTTATATCCGTGTTGTTTAGCGAACTCTTTGAGTTCTTCTACTGTTTGGCATTGGTCACTAGTAACGAAAGTTTCAACTTTACTAGCAACCTCTTGCCGTCTTTCTTCGAGTTCTATTTCTCGAATTATTTCAACTTCTTCTTTTGTCGGTTTGTTTTCGTGACCACACATCGGACAGATACGTTCAGCACTCCAAAAAGTTGCGTAACATTCATCACAAGTCCGAGTTGTTGGTTCACCGAGTTTAAGTTTTTTCTTGGTTTTATTAACACCTTTTAGTGACCATTCACGGTCGGCGTTTGGAAGTCCATGCCTATCTACATTTCCAACGTGGTCGATGATAATAGCTGTTTTGCCCTCTCTTGGGTTTAAAGCCCTCATGGCAAACTGTAAATAGAGTGATAACGATTGAGTAGGTCTTAACATGATGCAAACATCAACGTTTGGAAGGTCAATTCCTTCAGTGAATAGCTCACAATTAACCATTATTGTAAGTTTTCCGTCTCTAAAGGCTTGCATTGCCCTATCTCGCACCTCTGGTGGGGTTTTACCACTGATTGCGATAGAAGTATAGCCTTGCTCGTTAAACGTGTTAGAAACGCTCTCAGAAGCTTCTACGCTATGTGTATATACTATAGCTTGTTTGCCTTTGGCTAACTTCTCATAGTGTCTTATAACGTCACCGTAAATCACACGTTTCATTGTGTCGTCTACAGATTTCTTAGTAAACTCTCCACCACGTTTTTTTAAGTTTGTGGTGTCAATTAAAGAAGGGGCGTAATATTTAAACGGTGCGATGTTTCCGTTGTCTTGTAGCCATTTTACTGGCTTACCAAGAACGATGTCGTCTGCGATATCATCAAACCCACTGCCATCTAATCGGATAGGTGTGCCAGTGAAAAATAATTGCGTTGCATCTTTGAAAAAATTCAAGATAGTCTGATATTGTTTAGCTTTGATATGATGAGCTTCATCAACTAATATCACATCAAATTTAGGTAATTTATCTAGCTTTTTAACAAGGCTTCCTACTGTTCCGATGGTGACATTGTCAAGATTGACTTCACAACGTTCAAAGGTTTTTACAACTTGCTCATTAATCTCTTTACGATGACTAAAGAACAATACTTTTTTGTTTTTATCAGTGGCATTTTTAGCGATGTAAGCCATCACTACTGTTTTCCCACTTCGAGGGGGCGATTGAACCATGATTTTGCGATTGCCTCGCTTCATAGATTCTATGATGTCAGTTATTAGTTCCTTCTGGTAGTCCCGTAGTGAAAAGCTCATCTACCTTACACCCCTTTCGCTCATCTAAGCGGTTTTTGGCGTAGACACTTGCCGATGGTTGCAAGATGAAACCTCTCACTTCATCGCCATCTTCAGTAGTTTTTTTAACAAGTCGAGCAACCACGTCCGTCAGTCCAAGGAAGTTATTCAAGATTTTTGAGCGAATATCTGGCATAGCACGGTTGTAAATCATGCCATTCTCGTCTGTCCATTGGTCTGATGTTTCCCATGCAATAAATACAATCCGTTTGTTTAATTGCAATAATGCTCTCAAACTATCAAGGATAGTAAAATCAACCCGCTGATAATCGGCTTGTGATGGAACACGGTTGTTGTTCCCTTCTCGACCAAGGTTGGACAAGCAAGCTCGGAATAGTTCTGAAACATTGTCGATAACAATTGTGTCGTAGTGTTGTCCAGCACCTTTTAAAAGTTCCTTGACGATTGTTAGCCATTCATCCCAAATTTTGTGAGTGTCCACGTCTGCAATATCGATGTTTCTACAACCACTTAATACTTTGGCTGATTTATCGATATTGATAACCAGTGTTTTTCCAGGTATATATTTGACTGCTGAAGTCTTACCGAATCCTGGATTCCCGTAGATAAGATAACAAGCATCGTTATTTTTTAATTCTGTTGCTTTGGTAATTTTCATCTTATGTTAAGGTTTCTCCTTTCTTCAAGAGTAGCTCCCTCAATATGCTTTCCAGATTTAAGTAACTCTTTGAGTGTTTTCTTGTCTGGCTTATAAGTCGCTATTTGATATTCCTTTGGAAGTTTCTCTTCGTTAACAACTACCGCTTTAGATTTATGAAAACCAATCTTAAATAGAGTGGTATCAACTCTGGTTTGACCAGTTTCAGTCATACTAATCGCAAGCGCTGCTTTTAGTTTGTCAATTTTTGATTGATCAGACTTATTTAATCCGTCTAAACGTTTCTTTTCGTTTTTTCGAGCTTCAATGTCTGCCTCAAGCGACTTAATGACTTTTACATATCCTTCTACCTTATTTTCATAATCGCTAGTCCATTCAATAGACTCTAGTGTGTCGAGTTTCGTTTCATCGTCAATTTCCATGTTATAAATCTCTAGAAACTGACCTGTTAACTCATATAAAGTTGCCATATTTAATTCCTACCCTCCCTAATTGTTGTAATTTTCATGGTATACTCCTTTTTAAGCATAGGCCATTACCTGTGCTTTTTTTAGTACTTCAATCCGCACCCATCCCCCGATGTGCTTCAATTTTATTTATTTTTTTAATAAGGTAGTTTTTTGTGGTTTATTTAATTTTTGGGGTATTTAGTTGCACTCCGCACACCAGGGTGTGGCTACGGATTGAAGAACGGTTTAGCTATTTTATTTCATTGATAGTTGTTTATGAATTTCTTCATATTTCTTTTCGTTTTCTTCGTATGGTGTCCATACTGGTTTTTGTTCTTTCTCATCTTTAGCTAAAATCCATTTAAATAAGTTTTTCATTTTAAATACCTTTCTATTAATAGTTAAAGAAGTATTCTACAATATCATCTTTTGAGAGACCTAATACTTCAATGGCTTTTACAATTTCATCTTGATTCCACGACGCTTTCCCATTTATTTTGAAAGACGTTGTGGTTTGCGTTTTGCCAATAGCTTCAGCAAAACTTCCTTGAGAACCGTATTTTTCTATGATACGTCCTTTCAATTTAGAATAGTTATAATTCATTAAGTTCTCCTTTCTTAACTTTATGTTTTTATTTTAAACTATATATTTTTATTTGTCAATATTTTTTTTCGATTTTTTTGAAGTTTTTTTAGTTATATTTTTAAATTGTTTTATTACAATAAAAAAAAAGAGAGCGTTAACTCTCTTTTATCTAAAACACTCTATTAACAGAATCTTCCATAATATATTCCTTCTAATCAATATCTTATGGTTTGCGATTTTCTAAATACCAATCTATCAGGTCCATAAAATCCATCATATCTGGATGCTTCTCTTTTAACTGTATCCATTAATATAGTATCATTTATATTAAAAAAAAGCCCCAGCATAATGCTGAGGCTTCGACCACTACTGCCATGGTATCCCTACTGCAGTGTGAGGGGAGGTGATATACTCCTTTTTTTATTTTTTAGTTTGCGTAGTCTATTGGTAATAGTTTATCAAATCATCTTTATTCCAACAAGAAAGCCAAACCGTACCAAACTGACCAAACTCGAAACGTCGGTAGTAATAGCCACCATAATAGCCACCTTCTCCTGTGTCTGTGATGTTGACTTCATCACCTGCAAAACTAAAGAACATACCAGCTTTGAAATCTTGGTCTGCTCCATCTGAAAGGTCATTACCGTTAGCATCCACCCAGTTAACCATTGAAACTGGGATCCCGTTTTCTCATTACTACCCACTATTCCTAGTGGGATTAGACTATATCTTACTTTAGATATTTTCTGTCATACTTGCCAAAATATTTCTTTTCTGCTTCAGTCCTTAATTTTTCAGCCACCGATTTATCTTTAGATGAACCTAGAAAAATTCGTTGATTTCCAACTTGGATTCTAGCAACCCATAATCCTTTTTTATTTAAATGAACACCTTTGATTTTAGAAGTGTTATTTTTATAAGTTGATTTGTTCATCATGTTTTCTTGGTGACTTACCACCCTTAAATTATTTCTTCTATTATCTAAGGGATTTCCGTTGATGTGGTCAATATATTTATTTTTGTCTGTTACAGACATGATTAATCTTGAAAGTATCTTTTTACCTTTTTCGAATACATAAACAGAATTATAATTACTTCTTTTGTCATTTTGAACATATAGGGTCTTGCTATATTTTTCAAAAACATCAAAATCAAGTAAAATTTCTTTTCCGTTAACAAAGACACTAACATAATCATCGTGATACTTGCAAGGATATTCTTTTTTTCATCTACATTCATTTGAACAGAACGAATTGGAAACATAATCATTATACTTATATCGTTTATATTGATTATATGTAGGAGTGAACATCTTTCCACATCTACAACAAGGAATTTCAGAAATAGTAATTTTAGTTTTTCCGTATTTTTCTAAAGAACAAGTTTGGGAACAAAAAACCGATTTACCGTTTTTGATTTTATATCTTTGTTTTTTAGAAACTTCAAATACTGTATGACAATTGGCACAAACGCCACGTTTGGTTTTACTCATCTTATGACACCATCTTTCTAAAGTCTAAGTGCTTCCACTCACGTACAAATAGTGAGTGTACTCCTAGAAAGGATAGTCGTTACACCTTTCTGATACTATTATACCAGACTTGGCACGGTATTGCCCGTTCTGGGTGTCCACCGTTAGCCATGCTTTTGCATGACACCGCTTTGTTTGCGTTCACTTAGTTTATACTGAGCCGAAAATTAGTTAACCCAGTCGAAACCAATTGGTACCAAATAGTCACATTTAATTTGGAAAATACCGTTAACATATTTGACTTCATTAGCTTCATAGTAAGCTTTAGACTGTGGCACTACCGCAGTATTCGCTTGATTATTTGTTTGTGTTGCATTATCAGAATAGCGCCAAACCTCGATATAGGAAGGCTTGTTCGCTGTGTAGTAGTCGTTCCATGGGTAAGTATTGATAGCTTGGCCTACTGCTCCTTGAGTTGAATAGTCACAACTAATGAAGTATGTAGCGTCCATCATGACACCAACGTGTCCACCTGCACCGCCAGATGTGGACATGTCAGCACCCCATGACATCAAGATGATATCGCCCATAAGTGCATCCCAGTCTTCATTACGACTTACACGATAGAATCCATTGTTTGCTAGTTGCTGTCCAAGAGTTACAGTCGATGGCAACCCTTGGATATTAATTCCTGCTTCTTTTAGGGCTTGTGAAATTGAACCAGAGCAGTCAGCAGTACCGTCTGCTCCGTTGCGTGACCCATACATTGAATAGGTCAATTTACCTCGATTGTTAACGAACCAATTTACAATAGATTGTTGAACACTCATACTATTTTCCTTCCTTATCGTCTAGTGGTTTGATGTAAGTCAATGCTCGTTCGCTGTCACCGATTCCTTTAGTTGTTGGGTCGGTAACGATTCCGAGAATAACCAAAATTGTAATGAATGTATTTATACCGTCTTGGATATTGTGTGGAATGTTAAGCCCGAATTGTTGCAGCATAAGGAATGCTGCTGAGATAAGAGCTACTAGTGTAGTTTTATTTTGCAAACGTAATTTAAAATTAATCATTTTATTATTCATCCTCTCAAGTTTCGATCTACTAATGATTGTGCCATAGTTTTCAAAACTTTGACTCCCAATTTTTCAAAATAATTTTTCATTTATCAACCTCGCTTTCCAAGCGTGCGATGCGTTTATCAACATACTTGCTGTGTTCTTCCAACTTAAAAGTTCGTTCGATGACGTTGTTGTGTTTGTCAACCTGTTTTTTAAGTTCATTGATTTGATAATTGGTTAGTTTAGTGCTTGTGACAATCCCGCCAAACGTGCCGACCAAACTTGCAATTAACGATAATACTCCTGTTAAAAATTCAACATGCATAATCTCATCCGCTTTCCTAAGCTGATTATTCAGCGGGTTCTTTATCTTTTTGCAAGCCTGCATGAGACAAGCCTACAAGCTCTTGCACTTGTTTACGGAAACGTTTTGGCACGGTCTCAATAGTAATCCAGCCTAATTCAATTTGCATTGCGAAATAATTAATCATCATTGTTCTTCCTCCTAAAATTGTGTCTTTAATTTTGTGTGTTAGTTTCATTTGCTGTTTTTCCCTCATCAGGATACATTTGATTGATTAAGCTATTCAAAGTAGCAGTCGCTAACTGAGTCATCTTTTCAGATTTATCAATGGCCGCTTGCATTTTCTCAATCATTTCATCATATTTTGCGATTTTTTTATCAATATCGTTAAATTTCTCGTTTTCAGCACGTTGAGGGAAGTTTTCCTGATAAATTACCTCTAGCGCTTCTTTTAATAGCTCGGTGTTTGATAAGTCGATTTTATCGACTGGCAAAAATACGGGAACGTAAGCTCCTTCGCTATTTTTCAAAACTACTTTTGTAGCATATGCCGCTCCGCTTGCATCGTATTCCTTTGATTTTGATTCGTATTCAAATCTCATATATTTTTCCTTTCTTTTATAACATAACGGTTAGTTGGCCTCTATATAGAATACCATTTTTAGTATCAATTGCGGAAATGTGGCTAGCTCCTTCGCTTATTTGGGCGTGAGTATTGTAACTTCCGCTAGGGGTCCAATCTGCTATTACGTACATGTATGATTGCGGGGCTGTGAAAATTTCTTTCGGTATCGTTGCAAAGGTAATAGTATCCCCATTACCAGTAAAATTATATCTAACCGTCAGAACATCTCCGACACGTTTGTAAAAGCTGCCTTCATATCCTGCATACTGCCATCCAGTATTGATTAGATTAGTGTTATCGTTTCTTGCAAATTCCTTCCACGGTTCCCAATCGTCAATTATTTTCGACCACCTGTGATGTCTGAAAAATAGCTGACCATTATTTCCCCAAAAAGTTTGAATGGCTTCTTTAAAGTCATCAGTATTCTTTCCGTAATTACTGTAATGGAATAGGTAACCCCACTGACTGTTAGGGTTACCAGTTGCAGAAGCATCAAGGTAATACTGCCCGGGTTCGTCTAGCAAATTAGCATTTTCAACGCTAGGCTTTCCATCAATCCACTTAGGTCTGCCATTGTTTTCAGTCAGCTGATATTGTTGAATCGGACTGTTATTAGCGTAGATGTCACCAGCCACGTCAAGAGCGCCAAACTCGCGTATTTTACCAATACTAAGACCATCACGGTCATAGGACAGCACAACACTTTCAACAGGAACTTGTGCCTTAAAGCTTGTTGATGTGAATTTGTCTTCTAAAATCGCCAAAACTTGCCACGATTTATTAGCTGCATATTCACCAGCCAAATTAGCAGGTGAATTGACTAGACTTGAAATACTTAGCCATTCACCAGAGGCGGGACCAGTGTCTGTTGTGTAAGCATCTTTTCCATAAGGCGACACCTTGAAAGTTAATTTCATGGTATTTTTTTGAATACCATTAACAATCAAAGGTGCTATCCGTGCATTTCTTATAATTTCTAGTGTACTAGATGTTGATCCAGTTCTAACGACACTAAAACTAAGCGATGGGGCGAAATACTCAAGCACTGTGACAGAGACATCTCTAGGATCAGACCAACGACCACGGCTATCAGATACACTTGCCCTGACTGTGATGGTTCCGTTGTAGTTCATGATACCCAACGTGCCACCATTGAAATCGGTAGTCTGGTTCTTACCGACTATCTCAGCATGGTAACCCGTGATAGTTGAGCCATAAGACCCACTTGCACCATTGAAGGACACCTTGATGTTAGACATAATCTGGATGAATGTGTTAGCGTTTTGTACCACGTTCCGAGCGTCTGTGTTAGAATCTGACAAAGAAACCCCTGTGAAGGTTGGTTTCATGCTAACTGGCACACTTGCTGTCAGTATAGCTGACTGTGTCCCTATCATGGTACCTTCTGAGTAGGTATCTACGTAGATTGTTCCTGTACCTGTTTCCGAGTTTGGGATGTCATTAGCAAAGTCAAGTGGGATAGTCCATGTTGTAGATGTGTCTACATTACTTGCAATAGTCCCTGACTTATTTGCCCAAGCATAACGTACTGTGTGCTTAAAACTAGAGCTTTGACGGTTGATGTTGATAGTTACTGGGCTACCAATAGTACCAGCATCAACGCTTACAGAGCTTAACCGTGGAATGTCGGTTAGTGTAAATGAGTTACCACTGATTGTTAATGTACGAGGGCTCCAGCCACCAGAACCATTAAACTGCGCTGAAAAAGAGAAAGTCTTTTTACCGTCTGAATCGTGATTGATGGTAACTGTTTGATCTATCAATGGAATTGTTTGATACCACCCTAGCATACTAGGTGAACCTGACCAATTCAATCTTTGACCTTCAAACTCGATATAAGCGTTACATTGATATTGAGCAAAAGTCGTAGTCGTATTTAGCAGTGCTAGTTGAAATCTGACCTGACTGGTATTAGCTACTTTGTCTTGACTAACCTGGTCAATCCATAACCTAATCCTATAGCCTCTATCATTATTACTCCAAAATTCAGCCAATTAAAAACCTCCTACATAGCGAATGACATTCATGTCTGGGTTAAGATGGTACTGTTCCTCACGATATCGACCAACTTGGATAGTTTTCGAGAAGATCCCGTTATCGATGTGTATTACACCTTGCGAAATATACATGACCTCCACCCCTGCCGAGTACATTGAAATGCGACCGTTAGGGTTAAACATCATGCTAGAGCTACCGTCATTCTTTCCAATCACAAGCCCATCATTTGATGAGTTCATGTAAGTATCGATGAAATTCCAACGATCAGACAGTTCACCTAATTCCTTAGCAATGGTTGATACCCGCTGACTTGAGATAACCAAAGCTTTCTCGGCTGCAGCTCTCTCGGTCTCGTTTGCCTTAACGAAATCTTGGTAATTTTTAATCCAGTTATTCAAAATTTCAGCGCTTGCTTTGGCTTCCATCTCTGCTTTAATGATCGCAGCCCTTTCATTAAGTGCATTAATCTGTTCAATCGTCATAGCAGCATCGGCCTTGGAATCAATTTCATCTTGTATGTCCTCAATCGCAGGTGTCCACTGAGTAGGTATGTCACCTTCTTCAAGTTTGATATTTTTAATTATTACCCAATTACCGTTTGTTGTTGGCATACCTGTTAAGTATACAACTTGCCATGCAATATTTGGCAAAGTTTCTTTGCTTGTCAAAACGCACGATACCTTATTCCACTGATTCGCTAATGCTTTAGGCATAGCGACAGTATCAGTCAATGGTTCGTTAAAGTCACCTCGTGCTAGCGTTGCATAGAAAGTTACGTCAACGCTAGGTTTAACATCGAACGAAAGAACATACTTCGACTTCGGCTGTATGAGTTCACGCAGCAAGCCATTATATTCAATGAAATTCAACCCAGTGTTTGCTGCTGTTGAACCTTTGATTAGTTTTACAGCACGAATGCCATCAACTTCCACTTCTTCAACGCTCTTGTCGCCATCGGAAAGCTGCCAATTCCAATTAGTAATACCTTGATTGGTTTTTACAAGCAAGTTTCGACCACCTACAGAGATGCTACCCGCAGTATCGTTCCACGTGTAATCAGAAGGATTAGTACTGTCTTCCTTGAAGAAGTTGGTAAGCACACCTAAATAGCGCTTGCTTCCAGTTTGTGTCAAACTGAAACCTTTTTGACCATCGGCACTATCGGCATAAGCAAAATGGACGTAAGGCGTACGTCCGTCAGCCCCAGGTTTTCCTGGAATACCATCTCGTCCATCACTACCTTTCCACTTAGACCAACGATAATCTTGTGGATTTTTGCTATCTTCGGCATTGAAGTCTTGATACATACCAATATAGGCTTTATTGACATCTGTTTGACTAAAGCCACTACCTGAAATTGTATCAGCATAAGCTATGTGGGTATACTGCGTTCTTCCGTCAGCACCTTTAGGACCAGGTATACCTTGGTCACCTTTAGGACCTTGTGGTCCTTGTTTACCATCGTTACCTCGAATGAGGCTCCAAGTGTAATCTCGAGGATTAGGACTATCTACTTGTGTATAGTTTGTATATTGTCCGATGAAACTTGGATAATCAGCAGTTTTGACTTCGCTAGCCGAGGGCATCCAAGGGGTAGCAACTGAACCTAGTTCCGCTTTAGGGTTGTATAATTGGAATCCTTGCCCTGCTACCATATCCCACCCGTACATCACAAAAGTTGGAGTTCCTGACGTTGTTGCTGTGAATGTATAAGTATAAAGTTCCCACTTTGTGCTTATTGTGAACATTTTATGTCCACTTGGAAAATGTTCAAATCCAACAAAAAGACTTGTGTCACTTGATGCTTTTGCTATAAATGAAATAGTAATGGTCTGCCCAGCGGTTATGTTATAACCTTTTTGTGTATAAAAACCAACGGCAAAAGCATTTCCGCTTGTTTTTACGTCCATGACTGTATTAGCAATTCCTGATATTTTAGTTTTTGTAATAGCACTAACCGAATTATCACTAGAGTTAGGGTTCATTCCGTCAAACGTAGCGGTCCCTTCCAACAAATTCAAATTAGGGTAAACAGTCGTGAAACCATCGGTACCATCTGCACTGTAAGCCCACGCCGTATGGAAATAAGGAGTCTTCCCGTCAGCCCCAGGTTTTCCTGGAATACCATCTCGTCCATCACTACCTTT
>OCPQ01000315.1_pt1 | contig 35186 bp, 36 predicted proteins | sample 1538251 | NCBI WGS metagenome assembly OCPQ01 (sample SAMEA2580249, study PRJEB22360) | human gut metagenome | biome: human gut; feature: human-associated habitat; material: faeces | place: Denmark | collected 2008/2010 | reverse complement strand
GGAAAATCTGATATCAGGCGGCCGGTTTTGCTGATACTTGAGCGTGTAAGACATGAAGATTACTCTTCAGTTTTGAGAAGATCTTTCAAAGAAGAAAACTGATATCCCATGGATTCCCATTTGTTAAGAAGTTCATCGAGGATTTCTCCGTTGGTTTTCGAAGTGTTGTGAAGTAGTACAATGGCACCGGGATGAATACGGCCGAGTAATTTGTCAAAAGCCTCTTCTTTGGATGGCTGGGCATCGGTAAGCCAGTCAACATAGGCGAGACTCCAGAAGAAGGTATGATATCCCATATCTTTGGCCATCTGTAGATTTTCGGTATTGTATTTTCCCTGAGGCGGCCGGTAAAATCGTGTCATCGACTTTCCGGTGATCTTTTTGAAAAGATCTTCGACATCTGAAAGCTCTTTTGAGAAGGTTTCCTGTGTCGCAATCTGTGACATATCGGGATGATGATACGTATGATTGCCGACGGTGTGACCTTCTTTTTGCATTTGTTTGATCAGATCTGGATTATCCTGCAGAAAATTGCCGACGACGAAAAAGGTAGCAGGAACATGATGCCTTTTCAGAGCCGCCAGGATAGAAGGGGTATTGCCATTTTCGTAACCACAGTCAAAAGTCAGATAAATCACTTTCTGATCAGTGTTTCTGGCATAGTAGGCATTATATTTTTTTAATTCATCGAATGAGGCATTTCCGACGGGAGCTTTTCCTTCCTCCTGAAAACTCAACCCCCAGTTTTCGGTGGTTGGGAGAACAAAGGAATGAGAAGAAGATACAAAAGTGCGGCTGGCCGGAGTCAAAGTTGTTTCACTGGCGGGGAAAATTCGGGCAATCAATCCTCCGGCAAAAAAACAGCAGGAAAAGAAGAAAAGGAGGATTAATGGTTTATATCTGGAATAAAGGGTGGAAAAAGAAAGATGAGTTTTGGGTATATGGAATCTGAACATAGAAACTCCGGAAAACTTTTTATACAGTTATATGATGCCCTAAGGAAAAAGATGTGCGGAAAAGGACACAAACTTGCAAAGAATAAGGAATGATAGTAGTATAGGAACGTAGAATTATTAAGAACAGATATAAGAAAGAATAAATGAAACGGGATGAAAACATGGCCAGAGAATATGTGAAAAAAGATAATATGCTGAGTAAAGAAATCCGTTATAAAAAAACAGAGAAGGGTATGATGATCACTGAATATTATGGAAATGACAGTTATGTGGTGCTGCCGGATGAGATAGAAGGTGAGCCGGTCACGATACTGGGAGATTATGCATTTTCCAGAAATCTTTCAGTTGAGGAAATATGGATGCCGTTGGAACTTAAAGAAGTTGGAAGATATGCATTTTACAGGTGCCGGAATCTGAGAAAATTAGTACTTGGCAACAGACTTCTGGATATGGGAGGTGGTGCACTTACAGGCTGTCATCTGGAAGAAGTAGAGATATATCTTCAGGACGGAAAAAAGAGCAGTCTGAAGTCGATTGTAGAAGAGATGAGGTACCAGATGAGGATATATCTACATGCGCCTGAAGGAGGACAGGAAGCAAAACTACTCTTTCCGGAGCATTATGAAGAGGCGGTGGAGAACACCCCTGCAAGAATACTGGAAACGCATCATCACGGGGCAGGCGGATATTATCGTCAGTGTTTTTATGACCGTGAACTGGACTATCGAAAATATGATGAGATGTTTTATCATACGGTTGCGGAAGACACAGAGGAGACGGCAGTGGAACTGGCACTGAACCGCCTGCGGTTCCCGGCAGAACTTTCAGATAAGAACAGACAAGGTTATGAAGAATACTTAAAAAAGCACATGACTGCGGTGGCAAAATGGACGGTGAAGCAGGAAGAGGTGGAAGGAATCCGGTTCCTGCAAAGAAGAAAATTATGGACAGAACAATCTTTACAGGCGGGAATGGATTTCGCGGCAGAAGGTAGCAAAACAGAAATTCTGAGTATTTTTATGGATATCAGAAAGGATCAGTTTCCAAAGAAGAAAAAGACATTTGAGCTATAGAGTATTTATAAAACAAGTAGAGAAGAAAAGCAATGGACAGAGAAAAGATAGAAAATAACAGAGAAACCATAGAAAAGGACCGCCTGGAAAATATAAGCCGTAAGATTCTTGTTATGGCAAGGAATGAACTGTATATGAAGATGCGGTTCCTGGATGTAGCATTATCCAGTCTTCCGTTTGTACTTGATACGGGGGCGGAAGGTATGGGAACAGACGGACTGTATCTGTATTATGATCCACAATATCTCGGGGGATTGTTCAGGGAAGACCGAGTGATGGTGAACAGGATCTACCTGCATCTGGTGCTGCATGGGATTTTTCGCCATATGATCCGCAGAAAAGGAAGAGAGGAACGGCTTTATCATCTGTCATGTGATATTGCTGTGGAATCGATCATCGATGAATTACAGTATCGGTGTGTTATGAAGGCCAGGTCGTTCCCAAGAAGAGAAATGTACCGTGAACTGAAAAAAGAAATGAAAACGCTTACGGCAGAACGAATATATGAAGTGCTGAGAAAAAAAGCGCTGACACAAAAGCAGCTTGAACAACTGGAGGTGGATTTCCGGGTAGACGATCACAGTTACTGGCCAAAAGCTGAGGAGAAAAAAAGACAGAATCAGATTGAAAACCGCTGGCAGGATATCAGTGAGCGTATGGAGACAGAGATGGAGACATTTTCCAAAGAAGCATCACAGACATCCGGAAATCTGATCGATCAGGTGAAAGTAGAAAATCGGGAGCGAATGGATTACCGGGAATTTTTAAGAAAATTTTCGGTGTTAAAAGAAGAGATGACGGTGGATCCGGATTCTTTTGATTATACTTTCTACAGTTATGGATTAACTATGTATGGGAATATGCCGTTGATCGAGCCACAGGAATGGAAAGAAGTTCAGAAGGTAGAAGAATTTGTTATTGTGATCGATACATCGATGTCCTGTTCGGGAGAATTGGTGAAAAAATTTCTGGAGGAGACTTACGGCGTATTAAGTGAAAACGACAGCTTTTTCCGAAAAGTGAACATTCATATCATTCAATGTGATGATCAGGTTCAGACGGATCAGAAGATCACGTGCGAAGAAGAGCTGAAAGAATACATGGACAAACTGGAATTAAAAGGCGAAGGCGGAACGGATTTCAGGCCGGCATTCTCGTATGTGGATGAACTGGTCCGCCAGCATACATTTGAATATTTACGGGGAATGATCTATTTTACGGATGGCCGGGGAATCTATCCGGCGAAAAGGCCTGTATATGAGACGGCATTTGTGTTCATGGAGGAAGACTATGAAGATGTAGATGTTCCGCCCTGGGCAATAAAGATCATCCTGGAAGAAGATCTGGATTTCTGATCAGATGAAATAAATAATAGCAAAAGAAGGGAATACAATGGATATAAAAAGAGCCAAAAAAGAAATCAAAGATTCGATAGAGGCATATCTTGCCAAAGATGAATATGGAGATTATATGATCCCATCAATAAGACAAAGACCAATTCTCCTGATGGGGCCTCCGGGAATCGGTAAGACACAGGTTATGGAACAGGTGGCAAAGGAGTGTAAAGTCGCACTGGTATCTATACGATCACACATCATACCAGACAAAGTGCGGTCGGACTTCCGTTTATTGAAAAGAAGACGTACGATGGGAAAGGGTACTCGGTTACAGAATATACGATGAGTGAGATCATCGCTTCGGTATATGACAAGATGGAAGAGACAGGACTTAGAGAAGGAATTCTGTTCATTGATGAGATCAACTGCGTGTCTGAGACTCTGGCTCCGACAATGTTACAGTTTTTACAGTGTAAGACATTTGGTAATCAGAAGATTCCGACAGGATGGATCATTGTAGCGGCAGGTAATCCGCCGGAGTACAATAAGTCGGTACGGGATTTTGATGTGGTAACATTGGATCGAATCAAGAAGATCGATGTAGATGTGAATTATGATGTATGGAAAGAATATGCATACCAGGCAGATATTCATCCGGCGATTCTGGCATATCTTGAGATCAGGAGAGACTATTTTTACCGGATGGAGACGACGGTAGATGGAAAGGTCTTTGCAACAGCCAGAGGCTGGGAAGATCTGTCACAGCTTCTGAAGACTTATGAAAAGCTTGGAAAGAAAGCGGACAGAGAGGTTGTACATCAGTATATCCAGCACTGGAAGATCGCAAAAGATTTTGCCAATTATCTGGAACTGTATCATAAGTATAAAAAAGATTATGGTCTTGAGAAGATTATTGAAGGTGTCTATACCAGGGATACGCTGGAGAGACTTCGATATGCAGCATTTGATGAGAGGTTCAGTGTTGTAAATATGTTGATCGGCCGTCTGGGAAGCTGCTTCAAAGAATATTTCCTAAAAGACAGACTGGTTACAATGATATATGAATATCTGAAGTTATATAAATCCAATCTGCAAATGGATCTTGTCGTCTGTGAAGCCAGAGAGCAATATGAAAAATTACGGAAAGAAGAACAGATGACAAAGCAGGACGAGCATGTAAGAAAACAGGTGCTGGATAAACTGGAATCTTACGAACAGCTTGCAAAAGAAGAACATCTGGAAGGAGAGGTAGCATTTGAACGTATAAAAGAGGTGTTTGGAAATGAAGTGGCAGAGAGAGAAGAACTGACAGAACGTACGCTTTCCGCATTGGAACATGCATTTGAATTTATGGAAGATGCATTTGGGGACAGTCAGGAGATGGTTTCTTTTGTTACAGAACTTAACACGAACTATTATAGTATTCAGTTCTTAAAGGAAAATGACTGTGATAAGTATTATCAGTATAATAAGAAACTGTTATTTGACAAACAGCAGGAGGAGATCCTGTCAGAACTAAATGAAGTAGAACAGGATCTGAACACTGCCATAAAATAGATGATTAGTATGTAAGTTTATATCCATGACGGATTTTGCGATAAATTTTCCAGATAATCATGGTCGGAAAGCTGAGCGCAATATATAGTGATGATAGAATTCCGACACCCCCACCGACGATCATAAGAATTAAAATGCCAATATTCATAAGTCAAAGTCCTCCTTGTCAATGTTTTTATATATTGATGTTATATATGATGTGGAATTTTGCTTCCGGGTACATTGTATGGACTTTTGGTAAGAAGATAAAGAGAAACGGATGGATCTTAACACGGTATGAACAAGAATCGTTATTTTCTTAACATTGTTTTAGCGAAAGAAGTACATTTACTTTAAAGACAACAGGTGTTAAAATAAGCAATGAATGTAAACGAAGATGATATAAGACCCGGGGAGGTCTTAAACAAGATGAGATAAAGGAGAAATATATATGAAATGGAATCAGTTTCGTCTGAAGACAACAACAGAGGCAGAAGATATCGTCAGCAGCATGCTTGCTGATCTTGGAATCGAAGGAGTGCAGATCGAAGATAAGATCCCGCTTACACAGTCTGACAAAGAGCAGATGTTCGTAGACATCCTGCCGGATATGCCGGAAGATGACGGATGTGCATACCTGACATTCTATCTGGATGAAGAAGTAGACAAGCATGAGATGTTACTGAAGGTCAGACAGGAATTAGAAGAGATGAGAAGTTATCTGAATGTGGGAGACTGTACGATAGAGGAGTCCCAGACAGAAGATGTAGACTGGGTAAATAACTGGAAGCAGTATTTCCATCAGTTCTATATTGATGACATTCTTGTCATTCCTTCATGGGAGAATGTAGAGGCCAAAGACAGCGACAAGATGGTGATCCATATCGATCCGGGCACAGCATTCGGAACCGGTATGCATGAGACCACACAGCTCTGCATCCGCCAGCTTAAGAAATATGTGACAGAAGATACAGAGATCTTAGACGTTGGATGTGGAAGCGGAATCCTTGGAATGTTGGCGTTAAAGTTCGGCGCAAAGCATTCGGTAGGAACAGACCTGGATCCGTGTGCGATCGATGCAACCTATGAGAATATGGACAACAACGGAATCAGCAGAGACCAGTATGAAGTCATGATCGGTAATATCATTGATGATAAAGAAGTACAGGATAAGGTCGGTTATGAGAAATACGATATCGTAGCAGCAAATATCCTGGCAGATGTACTGGTACCGCTGACACCTGTGATCATCCACCAGTTGAAAAAGGGCGGTATCTATATCACAAGCGGAATCATCGAAGATAAAGAAGAAGTGGTCGTAGAAGCTGTGAAGAAAGCAGGCCTCGAAGTTCTGGAAGTGAACCACCAGGGCGAATGGGTATCTGTAACGGCAAGAAAGAATTAGAGGATTCGATATGCAACATTTTTTTGTGTCACCGAAGCAGGTGAAGGAAGAAAAGATCTACGTAGAGGGCGGCGACGTCAATCATATGAAGAATGTACTCCGCATGAAGACCGGTGAAGAACTTACGGTAAATGACGGAGAAGGCAGTCAGTACCTGTGTGCAGTGGAATCCTATGAAGCAGATATGGCAGTGCTTAAGATACTGGAGAAAAAGCAGGACGAGAGCGAGCTTGCATCAAAGATATATCTGTTCCAAGGACTTCCAAAGCAGGACAAGATGGAACTGATCGTGCAGAAGTCGGTAGAACTCGGCGCATATCAGGTGATCCCGGTGGCGACAAAGCGAGCCGTGGTCAAGCTGGATGCGAAGAAGGCGAAGAAGAAGGTCGAACGCTGGCAGCAGATTGCGGTCAGTGCGGCGAAGCAGGCAGGACGAGGTATTATTCCTGAGGTGGGAGAAGTATGCACTTATGCGCAGGCATTAAAGCAGGCAGAAGAACTGGACGTTGTCCTGATCCCATACGAACTGGCAAAAGGGATGGAAGAGACGAAGCAGATCATCGCAGGGATCAGACCGGGGCAGTCGGTCGGCATCTTTATCGGACCGGAAGGCGGCTTTGAGGAAGAAGAAGTAGCACTTGCTATGAAAACCGGGGCAAATCCGGTGTCACTTGGCAAGAGAATCCTTCGGACAGAGACTGCAGGACTTACGATGCTTTCGGTTCTGATGTTCCATCTGGAAGGGTAGAAACATAATCTAATACTAAGAATGAAGAGTACAGGAAGTGAAGAAATGAAGGAAGTATATCTGGATAATTCGGCGACTACCATGGCATACCGAAGCGTCGGGGAACTGGTGCAGAAGGTCATGTGTGAAGACTATGGCAATCCGTCTTCTATGCATAACAAAGGTGTGGAAGCAGAAAAATATATAAAAGAAGCAAAAGAAACATTTGCCAGACTCTGGAAGGTACAGGAAAAGGAAGTGTATTTTACTTCCGGCGGTACGGAGAGTGACAATATGGCACTGATCGGCGCGGCAAGAGCGAATAAGCGTGCAGGCAACCACCTGATCACATCATCCATCGAGCACCCGGCAATCATCAACACCATGCGTTTTCTTGAGGAAGAAGAAGGATTCCGTGTGACCTATCTTCCGGTAGACCAGTACGGAAGAATCCGTCTGGATGCGTTGAAAGAAGCGCTGTGTGAAGATACGATCCTGGTATCGATCATGTATGTGAACAACGAAGTGGGTTCCGTACAGCCGATTCAGGAAGCGGCAAGTATCGTAAAGGCATATAATAAAGACATTTTATTCCATGTCGATGCGGTACAGGGATTTGGAAAATATAAGATCTACCCGAAGAAACTGAAGGTAGATATGTGTTCCATCAGCGGACATAAGATCCACGGACCGAAGGGCGTGGGTGCATTATACATTGGCGAAAATGTAAAGATCCGTCCGATCGTCTACGGCGGCGGTCAGCAGCATGACATGCGTTCCGGAACGGAAAATGTACCGGGAATCGCAGGACTTTCCCTGGCGGCAAAGACGATTTACGATAACCTCGATGAAAAAGTGGAGAAGATGCGGGCGTTAAAACAGCATTTCATCGAAGGCGTGGAAAAGATCGAGAATACAACGATCCATGGTTTATACGATGAGACGTCGGCACCGCATATTATCAGTGTAGGAATCGCAGGGATCAGAAGTGAAGTGCTATTACATGCGCTGGAAGATAAAGGAATCTATGTATCATCCGGATCGGCATGTGCGTCCAACCATCCGCAGATCAGCGGTGTGTTAAAAGGAATCGGGGCAAAACAGGAGTTTCTGGATGCGACGCTTCGGTTTAGTATGTCAGAATTTACTACACTGGAAGAGATTGACTATACGCTCGATGCACTATATAATATAGTACCGATGCTTAGAAGATATACCAGACATTAGAAAGTTACAGATAAAAGAGAAAGAGATCAGGAAAGGAATCAGAAGATGAGATTTCATACATTTTTATTAAAATATGGAGAGATTGGAATTAAGGGAAAGAACCGTCATCTGTTCGAAGACGCACTGGTGCGCCAGGTGCGTTATGCATTAAAAGATGTAGACGGACAGTTCGATGTACACAAATCACAGGCAAGAATCTATGTAGACTGTGAAGGAGATTATGATTACGATGAGACTGTGGAACATCTGAAGAAAGTATTCGGTCTGGTCGGAATCTGTCCGGTTGTCCGTATGGAGGACAAAGGATTCGAGGAACTGAAAAAAGATGTTGTCGCATATATGGATGAGATGTATCCAGATAAGAACTTTACATTTAAAGTAGAGTCCAGACGTGCCAAAAAGTCTTATCCGCTGAACTCTATGGAGATCAGCCGTGACCTTGGAGAAGCGATCCTGTACGCATTCCCGGAAAGCGGAATCAAAGTAGATGTACATCATCCGGATGTTATGGTGAACGTAGAAGTCAGGAATGAGATCTACGTATATTCACAGATCATCCCGGGAGCAGGCGGAATGCCGGTCGGAACCAATGGTTCGGCGATGCTTCTGTTATCCGGCGGTATCGACAGCCCGGTTGCAGGATACATGGTATCCAAACGTGGAGTAAGCCTTGAGGCTACTTACTTCCATGCGCCGCCGTATACAAGCGAACGTGCAAAACAAAAAGTTGTGGATCTTGCAAAGAAAGTGGCAAAATATTCCGGACCGATCAAGCTGCATGTCATCAACTTTACGGATATCCAGCTTTATATCTACGATCAATGCCCGCATGATGAGCTGACGATCATTATGAGAAGATACATGATGCGTATCGCAGAACATTTTGCAAAAGAGGATGGCTGCTTAGGCATGATCACAGGGGAAAGTATCGGACAGGTGGCAAGCCAGACCATGCAGAGTCTTGCAGCAACAAATGATGTATGTACGATGCCTGTATACCGTCCACTGATCGGATTCGACAAGCAGGAGATCGTGGATGTATCAGAAAAAATCGATACTTATGAGACCTCGATCCAGCCGTTCGAAGACTGCTGTACGATCTTCGTGGCAAAACATCCGGTAACCAAGCCGAATATTGATGTGATCCGCCGTTCGGAAGAGAATCTGAATGAGAAGATCGATGAGCTGATGAAACAGGCGATTGAGACCGTTGAGATCATTGAAGTAAAATAAATGGAGTAAAAAAGAGGGCTGAACCCTTAAACAGGTCAGCCCTTTTTCTAAGTAAATCATTTACTTTTATTACTGATTAGTCACAAAGATATGGTTTTAACATTTCCATGATCTCTTCTACGTTGTCATCAGCGTGGATGTTCAGATCGATCGGTTTAGAAAGATCTAAGCTGAAGATTCCCATGATTGATTTTGCATCAATGACATATCTTCCAGATACAAGATCAAAGTCATAATCAAATTTTGTGATGTCGTTTACGAATGATTTTACTTTGTCGATTGAATTTAAAGAAATCTTTACTGTTTTCATTGGAATACCCTCCTTGATTCATTTCTTGTTCTATAGATATATTAAGAGTCAGACGAAGAAAAGTCAAGGAACAAATTGCCAAAGAATTCAGAAGATTTTCGTTAGATGTTACAACAATGTGTTAAAATAACGTTTTAAAAAGAAAGGAACAGATATATGAAGAAAGTAGCATTGCATAATCTCGGATGCAAAGTAAATGCATATGAGACGGAAGCCATGCAGGAACTGCTGGAAAAGCATGGATATGAGATCGTGCCGTTCCAGGAAGGTGCGGATGTCTATATCATTAATACCTGTACCGTAACGAATATGGCGGACCGGAAGTCCAGACAGATGCTTCATAAAGCAAGAAAGATGAACCCGGATTCTATTGTTGTTGCCTGCGGCTGCTATGTACAGGCTAAGAAAGATGATATCCCGGAAGGTATTGATATTGTCGTTGGTAATAATAAGAAGCAGAATATTGTTGAAATCCTGGAAAATTATGAAAAAGAAAAGAATCAGGATAGTCAGCGGGAAACATCAGACGAACAGGAAAAGGAAACAGAGACCTATCAGGAGATTCTGGATATCAATCATGAAAAAGTGTATGAAGATCTGCATTTAAGTACGGCGGCGGAACACACAAGAGCTTATATCAAGGTGCAGGACGGATGCAACCAGTTCTGCTCTTACTGCATCATTCCGTTCGCAAGAGGAAGGGTAAGAAGCAGAAGCCGTGACAGTGTGCTGGATGAAGTGAAGACATTGTCGGCCAATGGATATAAAGAAGTGGTACTGACCGGAATCCATCTGAGTTCGTACGGAATCGACTGTGACGACAACCTGTTGTCACTGATTCTGGCGATCCATGAAGTGGAAGGAATCGAAAGAATCCGTCTTGGATCACTGGAGCCGAGAATTATTACGGAAGAATTTGCACAGACGATCGCAAAACTTCCGAAGATGTGTCCGCATTTCCATCTGTCATTGCAGAGCGGATGCAACGCAACATTGAAGCGCATGAACCGCAGATACACAGCAGAAGAGTATTATGAGAAATGTCAGCTGCTCCGCAAATATTTCGACAACCCGGCACTTACAACGGACGTGATCGTCGGTTTTCCGGGAGAGACGGAAGAAGAGTTTGCAGAGTCGAAGGCATTTGTAGATAAAGTAGATTTTTATGAAACACATATTTTTAAATATTCCAGAAGAGAAGGAACAAAGGCAGCGGCTATGAAAGACCAGGTGCCGGATCAGATCAAGGCCGCAAGAAGCGCCGAACTTCTGGAACTGAACCGTAAGAAGCAGGCGGTTTATGAAGAAAGACTGCTTGGAACCACACAGGAGGTCCTGATCGAGGAGAAAATCGTGCGTGATGGAGAGGAACTTCAGATCGGGCACACAAAGGAATATGTGAAAATTGGTGTAAAAAATCCGAATAATCTTATTAATCAGCTTGTAAATGTAGAAATTGAAAACCAATTACAAATATTGCATTGAAATTTGAGATTTAATCATGTAGAATAAAATTGAAATATTTTTGGAGGACGTGATTATATGAAAAATATGACAAATACCCAGTTTTTCCAGGTAGAAAGTGGACCACAGATCAGCGCAAAGGACATTCTGGAGATTGTATATAAGGCATTAAGTGAAAAGGGATATAACCCGGTAAACCAGATCGTAGGTTATATTATGTCCGGAGATCCAACCTACATCACAAGCCATAACGGAGCCAGAAGTCTGATCATGAAGATGGAAAGAGATGAACTGGTAGAAGAGATGCTCAAGACGTATATCGAGCATAATGAGTGGGAATAATGACTATGAGAATCATGGGACTGGACTATGGATCTAAGACGGTAGGCGTTGCGGTCAGTGATCCGTTGGGAATTACTGCTCAGGGAGTAGAGACAATATGCAGAAAGGACGAGAACAAGCTCAGAAAGACCTGTGCGCGTATCGAAGCACTGATTGAGGAGTATCAGGTTACGAAGATTGTTCTCGGACTTCCGAAGCATATGAATAATGATATTGGAGATCGTGCGGAAAAATCAATGGCATTTGGTGAGATGTTAAAAAGACGGACCGGCCTTGAGGTCGTTATGTGGGACGAGCGTCTGACCACGGTAGAAGCTGAGCGGACTTTGATAGAGAATAAGGTGAGGCGTGAAGACCGCAAGAAGTATATTGATAAGATTGCGGCTGTTTTTATATTGCAGGGATATCTGGATTCACTTGCGCATACGCCCCTGGATTAAGAGGTGGATTATAGATGGAAAAGATTAAATTCATGTCCGAAGAGATGAATGAAGAAGTAGATTTTTATGTACTTGAACAGACAAAAGTTGGTGGGGTGTCTTATATTCTGGTGACAGATTCGGAAGATGATGATGCAGAATGTCTGATTTTGAAAGACACATCAGGAGAGAACCAGTCAGAGAGTGTATACGAGGTCGTAGAAGATGATGTAGAGCTTTCTGCTGTTCTGAAAGTATTTGAAGAACTACTTGAAGATGTAGAGATTGAAAGGTAGTTTGGAATGTCTATCAGTAAAGAGAAGTTTAAAGAAATGCTGAGAGAAAAGGGGTTGAAAGTTACCAACCAGCGTATACTGGTACTGGAGGTCCTTGCAGATCATCGTGATAAGCATCTGACTGCAGAAGATATTTATGAATTAGTAAGAGAAGATTATCCGGAAATTGGGCTGGCAACAATTTACCGGACAGTGCAGCTGTTACTGGAAATGCAATTGGTGGATCGTATCAATCTTGATGATGGATGTGCACGTTATGAGATCGGAGAATTCTTCGATGGAGAAGAAAGACATCATCATCATCACCTGATATGCAGAACATGTGGAAAGATCATTCCGTTCAAGGATGATCTTCTGGAAAATCTGGAAGATAAGATCGAAGAGACAACGGGATTTCATGTGTTAGACCACGAATTAAAGTTCTACGGACAGTGCAAGGAGTGCCAAAAAAGAGGCAGAAAAATAGTACGGTAAGCACGTGGAGGTGTAATTTTGAAGAGAGAAAACAATGGAAAAATGCGTATCATTCCACTCGGAGGTCTGGAAAAGATCGGAATGAACATCACAGCTTTTGAGTATGAGGACAGTATTATTGTTGTAGACTGTGGATTATCTTTCCCGGAGGAGGATATGCTCGGAATCGACCTGGTCATTCCGGATGTTACTTATCTGAAGGATAATATCCAGAAAGTCAAAGGATTTGTGATCACCCATGGTCATGAAGACCATATCGGTGCACTCCCTTATATATTAAGAGAACTGAATCTTCCGATCTATGCGACCAAGCTTACGATGGGAATCATCGAGAAGAAGCTGACGGAGCACAATCTGCTTCGCAGTACAAGAAGAAAAGTTGTAAGACACGGACAGTCGATCAATCTGGGTCAGTTCCGTATCGAATTTATCAAGACAAACCACAGTATCCAGGATGCTGCGGCACTGGCAATCTATTCACCGGCCGGTATCGTTGTGCATACAGGAGACTTTAAAGTAGATTATACACCGGTATACGGTGATGCGATCGATCTGCAGAGATTTGCAGAGATCGGAAAGAAAGGTGTACTGGCACTGATGTCGGACAGTACCAATGCGGAGAGACCGGGATTTACCCAGTCTGAGCGTACGGTAGGTATTACATTTGACCACATTTTTGCAGAGCATAAAGATACACGTATTATCATTGCAACATTTGCATCAAATGTAGACCGTGTACAGCAGATCATCAATACGGCATGTAAATATGACCGTAAGGTAGTCGTAGAAGGACGAAGCATGGTGAATATCATCCAGGTTGCACAAGAGCTGGGATACTTAAATGTTCCGGATAAGACACTGATCGAGATCGACCAGCTGAAGAATTATCCACCGGAGAAGACAGTTCTGATCACAACCGGAAGTCAGGGAGAATCAATGGCAGCACTGTCACGTATGGCAGCAGATGTGCATAAGAAAGTAACAATCATGCCTGGCGATACGATCATCTTCAGTTCAAACCCGATCCCTGGAAATGAAAAATCCGTATCCAAGGTCATCAATGAACTGACTGCGAAAGGTGCCAATGTTATCTTCCAGGATGCCCATGTATCCGGTCATGCTTGTCAGGAAGAATTGAAACTGATCTATTCTCTGGTAAAACCGAAATATGCAATTCCGGTCCATGGAGAGTACAGACATCTGAAAGCAAATGCAGGAATCGCCAAGATGCTTGGTATTCCGAAAGAAAATATCTTTATTCTGAAATCGGGTAATGTACTGGAACTCAGCGATAAGGAAGCAAAAGTTGTAGACAACGTGCATACAGGAGAGATCCTGGTAGACGGCCTCGGTGTCGGAGATGTTGGTAATATCGTACTCCGTGACAGACAGCATCTGGCAGAAGACGGTATCATGATCGTTGTACTGACACTGGAGAAGGGAAGCAACCAGCTTCTTGCAGGTCCGGATATTGTATCGCGCGGATTCGTGTATGTAAGAGAGTCTGAAAGTCTGATGGAAGAGGCGAGAAAAGTCCTTACAGAAGCGGTAGAAGACTGTCTGACACACCAGCGTAATGCGGACTGGAGCAAGATCAAGCTTGTGATTCGTGATACGATGAATGATTTCATCTGGAAGCGGACCAAGAGAAGACCAATGATTCTTCCGATTATTATGGACGTATAGAAAGTATAATTATAATTAAACGGGAAATGAGCCGCACATTGTATAAAACAGGCGCCTTCGAACGCAGTGGGCGAAGCCTGTTTTGTGCAGTGTACGGCTCATTCCCTTGTAGAAACTCAAGATGAAAAAATGTGTAACAGATAAAACCGTAACAAATAGAACAGAGGTAGGAATACTATGATCGTAGATGAACGTATGGTCACATACATCCGGTCGCTGGAACGTCCGGAGAATCCTGTCATAGAAGCAATCGAACAGGAAGCATTAGATAGTTTCGTGCCGATCATCCGGAAGGAAACCCAGAGTTTCCTGAAAGTCATGATGTTGATGAACCGCCCGGCGAGAGTCCTTGAAGTCGGTACAGCAGTCGGATTTTCGGCGATTTTAATGAGCGAATATCTTCCGGAAGGAAGCCATATCACAACGATAGAAAATTATGAAAAAAGAATTCCGATCGCAAGAAATAATTTCAAACGGGCAGGGAAAGAAGAACAGATCACCCTGATCGAAGGGGATGCCCTGGAAGTGATGAAGACACTGGAAGGACCGTATGATTTTATTTTTATGGATGCGGCTAAGGGACAGTATATCCACTATATGCCGGAGGCAGTGAGACTGCTTTCGGATGGTGGCATCTTAATGTCGGATAATGTATTACAGGATGGAGATATCATTGAATCCCGGTTTGCGGTTGAACGGAGAAACCGTACGATCCACAGCCGGATGAGGGATTATCTCTATGAATTAAAACACAGTGATGTGCTGGAGACATCGATCATCCCACTGGGAGACGGTGTGGCACTCAGCATTAAGAAGAAAAAAGAAGAGAAGGAGAATCGATAAGATGAGAAACAGACATCCAGAATTACTGATTCCTGCAAGCAGTCTGGAAGTGTTGAAGACTGCGGTTATGTTTGGTGCAGATGCAGTATATATCGGAGGAGAAGCGTTCGGACTTCGTGCAAAGGCAAAAAACTTCTCCATGGAAGACATGAAAGATGGAGTGCGGTTTGCACATGACCATGGCGCAAGAGTCCATGTCACCGTGAATATTCTTGCACACAATGATGACCTGGAGGGAGCAGCAGAGTATTTAAAAGAACTGAAAGAAATCGGTCCGGACGCCCTGATCATTGCAGACCCGGCAATCTTTATGCTTGCCAAAGAGATCTGCCCGGAGATTGAAAGACACGTCAGCACGCAGGCAAATAATACCAACTACGGTACATTTAACTTCTGGTGGAACCTGGGAGCAAAACGTGTGGTAACAGCCAGAGAGCTTTCGTTAAAAGAGATCAAAGAGATCCGTGCACATATCCCGGAAGAGATGGAGATTGAAAGCTTTATCCACGGGGCAATGTGTATCTCTTATTCCGGAAGATGTCTCTTGAGTAATTTCTTCACAGGAAGAGATGCCAATCAGGGAGCCTGTACACATCCGTGCCGCTGGAAATATTCCGTGGTAGAAGAGACGAGACCGGGCGAATATATGCCGGTATATGAGAATGAAAGAGGTACCTACATTTTCAACTCTAAGGATCTGTGTATGATCGAGCACATTCCGGAGATGATCGATGCCGGAATCGACAGCTTTAAGATCGAAGGACGTATGAAGACGGCCCTGTATGTGGCAACAGTTGCGAGAACGTACCGTAAGGCAATTGATGATTATCTGGAAGATCCGAAGAAATATGAGGCAAATATGCCGTGGTACAAGGATCAGATTTCCAATTGTACCTATCGTCAGTTCACGACAGGATTTTATTTTGGAAAACCAAGTGAAGAAAGCCAGATTTATGACAGTAATACGTATATCAGAGAGTACACATATCTTGGTATCATAGGAGAGATTAAGGACGGACTGTACAGGATTGAACAGCGAAATAAATTCTCGGTAGGCGAAGTGATTGAGATCATGAAACCGGACGGACAGAATGTAGAAGCAACTGTAGAAAAAATCATAGATGAGGATGGAAATGAACAGGAAAGTGCACCACATCCGAAACAGGTGCTTTATGTGGCACTCAGTGCAGATGCATCGGTATATGATATTTTAAGAAGAGCAGAAAAAGAAACAGAATAATCTTATGGAAAAGAAGGCAGTGATTCAGTGCAAAAATGGAAAAGCACAGAATCACTGTTTTTTGCATAGAATATAATAAAACTGCCGGGGAGGGAGCCGCTGTATTGAAATCATTTCCCCAACCCCTCACAGCAGCAGAAGAAAAGTATTATGTGCAAAAATATACAGAGGGTGATCTGGAAGCAAAGCATATTTTGATAGAAAGAAATCTGAGGCTGGTTGCCCATATTGTAAAAAAATATCAGCCTCCGCCGGAAGAAATGGAAGATCTTCTGTCTATTGGGACAATAGGACTTATGAAAGCTGTTGTTACGTTTGATCCGGAAAAAAGTGCAAGACTTGCAACATATGCAGCTCGTTGTATAGAAAATGAATTATTGATGCATTTCCGCGGAAAGAAAAAATCGTCAAAAGAAGTCTCTTTGTATGAACCGATCGGAACAGACAGGGAGGGAAATGAGATACAGCTATTTGATGTGATCGAGATGGGAGAAGAAGATGTTCATCACAGGCTCGAAAAAAAAGAAGATGTCATACGATTATATCAGAAAGTTGAGTCAGAACTGTCTGTAAGAGAACGCATAGTATTGAAATTGCGGTATGGATTATATAATGAAGAAGAATATACACAGCGCGAAATCGCCAAAATGTTGGGAATTTCAAGATCATATGTTTCAAGGATTGAGAAGAGTGCAATTGAAAAACTGAGAGCCTTTTTTCCTTCTTAGAAAAGTCTTTAAGAAATCTTTAGAATTATATGGCAATTATTTTAAGAATCAAAGTCTATACTTAACACCATAAGAAAGAGACATATCAGAAGGTATGTGAGAAAGGGTGGCAGTTATGAAAGTACTGGTGTTAAGTGGAAGATTTGGAATGGGACATGAAATGGCAGCCAATGCAATCTGTGAACAGTTCCGTAAGCTTGATAAAGATACAGAAATTGTAAAAAAAGATCTCCTGGAAGAATTATATCCACATATCAGCAAACTTATTTTTGGGGGATTTCGTCTGATGGTGGAGCATTGCCACGGAATATATAACTTTATTTATAAAATGTCTGGAAAAATGAAAGTAGAAATGCAGCCGAGAGGAGCTGCGATTTATAAAAAGTTAAAGAAAATCCTGGAAAAGGAACAGCCGGATGTTATTGTCTGTACACATCCGATGTGTGTAAAGGCAATTGCATCATATAAAGAAAAGACTGGACTTTCGACACCGCTGGTTACATGTATTACAGATATCAGCATGCATCCGGAATGGAAAGCAGATCAGACAGATCTGTATCTGGCACCTACCAGGGAGATTAAGGAGCATCTGATCTGTGAAGGTACAAAAGCAGAGAATATTCTTGTAACAGGAATTCCTGTACGTCAGCAGTTCTTGAATATGGACAGGAAATATCTGGAAAATGAAAAAGAAGTTCGCAGAGTTCTTGTAATGGGAGGCGGACTTGGCCTCATGCCAGATTTGAGAAGATTACTGGGAAAATTGCATAGTATGCAATCTGTTCAGACCATTGTTATTACGGGAAAGAATCATAAAATGTACGAAGAATGGGTGAACCGGTATGAGGATGTCAAAGTACTGGGATATACAGAAAATATCAGTAAATATATGCGGTGGGCAGATCTTGTGATCACAAAAGCCGGAGGGATCACGTTGTTTGAAATTCTTCACAGTCAGGTACCGTTATTTGTGATTCATCCATTTCTGGAGCAGGAAATGAACAATGCAAGGTATGCGGCAGAAAAAGGATTTGCAAAAGTGGTATGGGGAAAACACGAGGATTATATTCCGGAACTGGAAAAACTTCTGAATGACAGAAAACTTCTGAAACAGATGGATGAGAATGTAAGACATGCCCGGAAGGAAATGATAGATGTTTCTCTGGATAAGGCGGTAGAGATTATGGAAGAGAGGATGACGGCATAATGAAGAAAGCAGTAAAGGCAGGAATTATAGGTGCAGGAGCACTTGGATATAGTATCATTCCAACATATCTGATGAAGTACCACTGGATTATCAGAGACAAAAAGATGGCGAAAAAAGAAGAAAAGGTTTTATATCTGACATTTGACGACGGACCTGATACCGTATATACGAACAAATTACTGGATCTTCTGGATCAGGAACAGGTTCCGGCAACCTTTTTCATGGTAGCGGAAGCTGCACAGGGACATCCGGATATTGTGAAACGGATGAAAAAAAGTGGATATTCGATAGGAATACATTCTTTGAGTCATCAAAGTGCAATGCTGTTCGGACCTGGAAGGACGAAAAGGGATCTGAAAGAATCCAGGAAGATTATGGGAAAAATGGGAATTGACGTAAAAGAATACAGACCACCATGGGGACATTTGAACCTGATGAGTTTATACTGCATCAGGAAAATGCATTTGCAACTGATTTTTTGGGATGTAATGGCGCAGGACTGGTCTGCAAAGGAGACGGCAGACAGTATCTGTAATAAAATTCTTAGACGTGTATTTCCGGGAGCAGTGATATGCCTGCATGATGGAAGAGGAGAAAATGGTGCACCGGGAAGAACAATTGAAGCACTGAAAAAAGCAATTCCAATGTTAAAGGCACAAGGATATGAATTTAGAAGGATTGAAGAAAAGTATGAAACAGCAGGAAGGTCAGAGATCAGTTAAAAAATATATTGTGTTATTTATATTGCTGGTGCTCGTAGTCATATTTATTGTATTGAAGGGTGCGGATATAGAATCTGTATGGAATGCAATGAAAAATGCGGATCCGAAATGGCTGACAGCAGGCCTTGGTCTGGCAGCAGTGTTTAATATTGCAGAAGGTATTAATCTGAGAAAAGTTTTAGTATCTTTTGGATATCGGGTAAGCTTTAAAGAGGCTATGAAATATGCATATATTGGCTATTTCTTCAGTTCGGTAACACCATCGGCGACCGGAGGACAGCCATTGCAGCTATATGCGATGAGCAAAGATAAGATCCACGTGGCACATGGAACGATGGCGCTTTTAACAGAACTTACGAGTTTTCAGATTGCAGCATTTCTGATGGAAAACATTGCAGCGTTCTGGATTCTGACAGGAAGAATACACCTGAATAAAATTATGCTGATACTGGCATTGGTTGGTTATATTATGAATCTGGTTTTTATTGCCGCACTGATGATCGTGATCGTATCTGACAGACTGAAAAGAAAAATCGTAAAAGGGATTCGCTTTTTGGTTATGAAACTTCCATTTAGACATAAAGAGAAAATGGAAAGTAAAATCAATGATATATTACATGATTTTGAAAATTGCAAAGATTTTTTTAAAAAAGATCCAAACCTTACATTACAGGTAATTGGGGTGAGCCTGGTACAGATTATCTGCTGGTTCAGCGTTCCGTGGGCAGTATATCATGCAATGGGAGAAGCAGGCAGTACATTTGGAAGTCTTTTTTTACATCAGATTATATTATATATGACAACAGCGCTTCTTCCGTTTCCGGGAGCGGAAGGAATCAGTGAATTTTCTTTTGTAAAATTATTTGCCGGTATGTTTTCTTCGGTACCGGTTGCTGCTGTAGTATTGGTGAATCGTGGGATCAGTTTTTACTTCCTGTTGATCTTAAGTGGAATACTTGGTGTGGTGTTAGGACGTTTTAATGGAAGAAGTGCAGATCAAAGTGGAACGAAATACAAACTGCAACAGGAAACAGAAAATGGAACTGGAAAAATATTGACATAACAGAAAGAATAGGATATGATGATTGCACATTTAACGAAGATGAGGAATCATATATTCTGTTCTTTTTTCGTTTTATCCTATGCAGCAATGCGATGAGCAGCTGCTTCTTTAACGGCTATTTCGGCCGGAATATCAATTGTAAATTTAATTTAATAAGCTTGTACCGAAAAAAGCCGGGTGCAGGAATCACGATCGAACCTGGTGGATACGGATACAGAAAGGAGTATGTAGATGTCGTTTTGTACAGTTTTATCTGCAGCTGTTCAGGGACTGAGTGTAGAGATGATCAGAGTGGAGGCTGATGTCAGTAACGGACTTCCGATGTTTCACATGGTAGGATATCTGTCTTCGGAAGTAAAAGAAGCATCAGAGAGAGTGCGTACAGCAATTCGCAATTCGGGAATGAAATTACCGGCTAAGAAGATTATTGTGAATCTGGCTCCGGCAACAGTTAGAAAAAGAGGAGCGTCGTTTGATCTGCCGATTGCACTGGCGGTTCTGGCAGCAATGAATTATGTACCGGAAGAGGCACTAAAAGGTGTGGCAGTGATTGGTGAGGTGAGTCTGGAAGGGAAAATAAGAGGTGTGTCAGGTGTGCTGCCAATCGTTATGGAAGCTAAGAATCAGGGCTGTACTGCCTGTATTTTGCCGGAAGAAAATGAAATAGAAGGCAGGCTTGTGAGCGGGATAAAGATTCTTCCCGCTGATAATCTGGAAAAACTCTGCGCATATCTGAACGGAGATGAAAAAGAGATACATAGAAAAAAACAGGGAAGGTCCTCCGCACAAAGAAATATTTTTGAAAATAAAAAAGAGGATTTTTCAGACATATGTGGTCAAAATGCGGTGAAGAGGGCAGCGGAGATTGCCGTGGCGGGAGGACATAATTTATTGATGGCAGGACCGCCGGGCTCTGGCAAGTCGATGATTGCAAGAAGGATTGCGACGATTTTACCGGAATTGTCATTGGAGGAGAGCCTGGAGATTACCAGAATATACAGTGTACTTGGAATGATAGATAAAGAGCAGCCTTTGATCACCAGGCGTCCGTTTCGAAGTGTTCATCATACCATAACGAAGACTGCATTAGTTGGAGGTGGAATGACACCAAGACCGGGAGAAATCAGTATGGCTCACGGAGGTGTGTTATTTTTGGATGAACTGGCAGAGTTTCCGAGAAATGTACTGGAAGTGTTGAGACAGCCTTTGGAGGAACATCAGATACATATTGCCAGAAATTATGGAAATTTTACATTTCCGGCAGAATTTATGCTGGTAGCAGCCATGAATCCGTGCCCATGCGGTAATTATCCGGATATGCAGAAATGTTCATGTACGCCGTCACAGATCCAGAAATATCTTGGAAAGATAAGTCAGCCATTTCTGGATCGTATGGATCTGTGTATTGAGACACCGAAAGTGGAGTACCGGGAACTGGATATAGAAAGGATAGGAAAAAAAGAGGAGGAATCATCGGAGGTAATACGAAGCAGAGTAGTAGAAGCAAGAAAATTACAGAAAAAAAGATATGAGGGAACGCAAATCCGTACAAACTCTATGCTTGGACCGGGAGAAATCAGGACCTATATTCCATTAGGCAGTGCGGAAAGAAAGTTGATGGAGAAGGCATTTGAAAGGATGGGGCTGACAGCGAGAACATATCATAAGATTTTACGAGTTGCAAGAACGATCGCTGATTTGGATTACAGTGAAAAAGTGACGGAGAAGCATTTAAAAGAGGCAATCGCTTATCGGTCGTTGGATAAAAAATATTGGGGACGTTAAGAAAGGAGAAAAGCAGATGATCTACGAATACTGGCTGGCAGGAATAAAAGAGATTACAGATCTGAAGAAGCAAAAACTAAGAGAGGTATATGGATCTGGAAAAGCCATATATTATATAGAAGAAACTAAGTTAGATAAACTGCGCTTTCTAAACGAGAAGGATGTGGCGATATTAAAGAATGCAAAAAAAGATACAGAACTTGAAGAAAAATGGAGAAGGACAGAAGAAAAAAGAATACAGTTTATTCCGTACTTTTTAAAGACGTATCCGGAAAAACTGAAATATATTACCGATCCTCCGTATGCATTATATGTACTCGGACAACTTCCGGATGAAAAAAGAAAAAGTGCGGCGATTGTAGGGGCGAGAAACTGTACGGCGTATGGTGAACAGATGGCATTACAATATGGAAAAAGCCTTGCAGAAGCAGGAATACAGATAATAAGTGGTATGGCAAGAGGAATTGACGGTGCAGGACAAAGAGGAGCGTTAAATAGCAGTTGGGCTAAAGAAAGTGGTGTGACATATGCGGTACTTGGATGCGGAGTGGATGTCTGTTATCCAAGAGAGAATATAGGATTGTATATGGATATACAGGAAAAAGGAGGAATAGTATCCGAATTTTCACCAGGAACCCAGCCATATGCGTGGAATTTTCCAAGAAGAAATCGAATCATCAGTGCGCTGGCGGACTGGATACTTATTATGGAAGCAAAAGAAAGGAGCGGATCATTGATTACTGCGGATCTTGCACTGGAGCAGGGAAAGGATGTATATGCTCTTCCGGGACCGGTAAACAGTGTGTTAAGTCAGGGGTGTCACAGACTGATCAAGCAGGGAGCGGGGATACTGATTACCCCGGAAGAATTGATGGATGAATGGAACATTAATCCGGTGGAAATCGGGCAAAAAGGAAACAAAAGTGAAAAAATGCTTGAAAGTCCTGAGTTTATGGTGTATAGTTGTCTCGATTTGTTTCCGAAAGGGACAAATCAGCTGATGAAAGAAACAGGACTTTCGGTTACAGAGTTAATGGAAAGACTGATCACGTTAGAATTAAATGGATATGTAAAGGAAGTATCCAGAAATTATTATATAAGGCTGCAGTAAAGATACAGCCGCTATTATGGAGGAAATTATGGCACGCTATCTGGTAATCGTGGAGTCACCTGCGAAGGTGAAAACAATTAAAAAGTTTTTAGGAAGTAATTATGTAGTGACCGCATCGAATGGTCACGTAAGAGATATGCCCAAGAGCCAGATGGGTATCGATATTGAAAATGATTATGAACCAAAATATATAACGATCAGAGGAAAGGGAGAAATCCTTGCAAAGCTTCGCAAGGAAGTGAAGAAAGCTGACAAGATTTATCTGGCAACTGACCCGGACCGTGAAGGAGAAGCAATATCCTGGCATCTGAGTAAAGCGTTAAAATTAGAGGATAAAAAATTTTATCGAATCAGTTTTAATGAGATTACCAAGAATGCAGTAAAAGCGTCGCTTAAGAATCCAAGAGAGATAGACATGGATCTAGTAGATGCACAGCAGGCACGTCGTGTCCTGGACAGAATTGTAGGCTACAAGATCAGTCCGCTTTTGTGGGCAAAGGTTAAGAGGGGATTAAGTGCCGGCCGTGTACAGTCTGTTGCACTTCGAATTATTGCAGACAGAGAAGAGGAGATAGATGCATTTATACCGGAAGAGTATTGGACACTTGATGCGAATCTGAAAGTGAAAGGCGAAAGAAAACTTCTTACGGCTAAATTCTATGGAACAGAGAAAAATAAGATGACGATTTCATCAAAGGAAGAACTGGATGCAATTGTCAAAGAAGTAGAGAATGCAGATTATTCTGTTGCAGACATAAAAAAAGGAGAAAGAACAAAGAAAGCACCGGTACCTTTTACAACCAGTACACTTCAGCAGGAAGCGTCTAAAGCGCTGAATTTTGCGACGGCTAAGACAATGCGTATTGCGCAGCAGTTATATGAAGGTGTTGACATCAAGGGCAGTGGAACGGTAGGTCTGATCACATATCTGCGTACTGATTCTACCCGTATTTCAGAGGAAGCAGATGCAGCAGTAAGAGAATATATCAAAGAAGGATTCGGAGAAGAATATGTAGCGGAGGGTGATGCAAAGAAGACTTCTGATAAGAAAATCATTCAGGATGCGCATGAGGCGATTCGTCCGACTGATGTAACCAGAACTCCGGCAGCAGTGAAAGAATTCCTGAGCAGGGATCAGTTCCGTCTGTATCAGCTTGTGTGGAAACGCTTTATCGCCAGCAGAATGCAGCCGGCGAGATATGAGACCACTTCTGTTAAGATTGCAGCAGGACAGTACCGTTTTACTGTTGCCGCATCCAAAGTTTCATTTGAAGGTTTCAAAAGTGTGTACACAGAAGCGGGAGAGGCAAAAGAAGAGAACAATGTATTATTAAAAGGTCTCGATATGGATTCGGTTCTTACGAAGGAAAGCCTTGATACGAAGCAGCACTTTACGCAGCCGCTGGCTCATTATACAGAAGCAACACTGGTTAAGACACTGGAAGAACTCGGAATCGGCCGTCCAAGTACTTATGCGCCGACAATTTCCACAATTATTGCAAGACGTTATGTGGCCAAAGAAAATAAAAATCTCTATCTGACTGAGATTGGAGAAGTTGTAAATCATATTATGAAGCAGTCATTCCCAAGTATTGTAGATGTGAACTTTACAGCTAATATGGAAAGTCTTCTTGATGGAGTCGCAGAAGGCAAAGTCAGATGGAAAACAATTATTGAAAACTTCTATCCAGATCTGGAAGCAGCAGTAGAAAAAGCTGAAAAAGAACTGGAACAGGTGAAAATAGAAGATGAAGTTACAGATGTAATCTGTGAACAATGTGGACGTAATATGGTAGTGAAGTATGGTCCGCATGGAAAATTCCTGGCTTGTCCAGGATTCCCGGATTGCCGTAACACCAAACCATATCTGGAAAAAATAGGAGTACCATGCCCAATCTGCGGAAAAGACGTTGTAATCCGTAAAACGAAAAAAGGAAGAAGATATTACGGATGTGAAGATAATCCGGAATGTGAATTTATGTCATGGCAGAAGCCATCAACAAAAAAATGCCCGAGATGTGGCGCATATATGCTTGAAAAGGGAAATAAACTGGTCTGCAGTGATGAACAGTGTGGATATGTAGAAAATATTGAAAATACTAAGGAAAATTAGGAAAATTCGTTGAATGTTTCAGAATTGTATGATAATATACATTCATAAGGATGGAGGAATGTAAATGGGCGTACAATTGTTGGATAAAACCAGAAAAATCAACAAATTACTGCATAACAACAGTTCGAGCAAAGTCGTATTTAACGATATCTGTGAAGTCCTTACAGAGATTCTGGATTCGAACGTATTGGTGATCAGTAAAAAAGGAAAAGTGCTTGGCGGAAGCAAATGTGAAGGTGTGCCTTACATTACCGAATTGATCGAGAGAGAGATCGGAAAGCATGTAGATGATATGCTGAATGAGCGCCTGCTTAGTATCTTATCAACAAAAGAAAATGTAAATCTTCAGACACTTGGATTTTCCGAAGAAACTGTCAAAGGTTACCAAGCGATCATTACACCTATTGACATTGCCGGAGAACGACTTGGAACACTTTTTATTTATAAAAAAGATAAGGTGTATGAAATTGACGACATTATTCTGAGCGAATATGGAACGACGGTCGTTGGCCTTGAGATGTTAAGATCCGTGAATGAAGAAAGTGCAGAAGAGACCAGAAAAGAGCATATTGTACAGTCTGCGATCAGCACATTGTCTTATTCGGAGCTGGAGGCGATCATTCATATATTTGATGAACTGGATGGAGCCGAAGGAATCCTTGTTGCAAGTAAGATTGCAGATCGAGTAGGAATTACAAGATCCGTTATTGTAAATGCTCTTAGAAAATTCGAAAGTGCAGGGGTAATAGAATCCCGCTCTTCGGGAATGAAAGGAACGTATATTAAAGTAATCAATGATTACGTATTTACTGAACTGGACCGCATTAAAGCAGAACGTACAAAATAATAAGAATTATAAAGGGTATCGGGCGACTGATACCCTTTTCATACTATAAAAGGAGGATACAGGCAGTGGGATATGAAGGATGTACAGCAAAACTCCGAATGGAACGTGTGATTCTGGAGGACAGTTTTTTTGATGAAACGGAATATTTATGTAAGATCATAGCATATGATGAGGAAGAAGAAACGTTGTATCTGGTATCTGAAGAAGCGGAACTTACATCATATTCATTGGACGGTATTTATGAATGCAGCATTGAGAATTTAGAAGATCCGGTGATATGTAAAGGAATTATAAAAGAACGTTACTGGAATAAGGCTGGAAAAGTGATGAAATTCAAAATACAAAACGGATTTTATAAAAAACTTCTAAACTAAATAGAAAGTGTGTTGACAAACCAAAAAGAGAGTGCTATTTTATATCTAGAATCTTTCAGCACTCTCTTTTGTTGAGTGCTAATAATACAGAAAATGATTTAAGGAGGAATAGATATGAAGTTAGTACCATTAGGTGACAGAGTTGTATTAAAACAGTGTGTAGCAGAGGAGACTACAAAGTCAGGAATCGTGATCCCTGGACAGTCTAAAGAAAAACCACAGCAGGCAGAGGTTATCGCTGTAGGACCAGGCGGAATGGTAAATGGAAAAGAAGTTGAGATGCACGTTACAGCAGGTCAGCAGGTAATTTATTCCAAATATGCAGGAACAAATGTTGAGATCGATGACGAAGAATACATCATCGTAAAACAAGATGATATTTTAGCCATCTGTGAGTAATTAAGCAAATCATTTATATATTTCAGGAGGTAGATACCAATGGCAAAAGAAATTAAATATGGTGCAGAAGCAAGAAGAGCTTTGGAAGAAGGCGTTAATAAACTTGCTGATACAGTAAGAGTAACAATCGGACCAAAAGGACGTAATGTAGTTCTGGATAAATCATTCGGAGCACCACTGATCACAAATGATGGTGTTACAATTGCAAAAGAGATCGAACTGGAAGACAGATTTGAGAACATGGGAGCACAGCTGATTAAAGAAGTCGCTTCCAAGACAAATGATGTAGCCGGAGACGGTACTACAACAGCAACCGTACTTGCACAGGCAATGGTTCATGAAGGTATGAAGAACCTGGAAGCAGGAGCTAACCCGATCATTCTCCGTAAAGGAATGAAGAAAGCTACAGATGTGGCTGTTGAAGCAATTGCAAAGATGTCAAGCAAAGTAAAAGACAAAGACCAGATTGCAAAAGTAGCAGCAATCTCAGCAGGTGATGCTGAAGTCGGACAGATGGTAGCAGACGCTATGGAAAAAGTATCTAATGATGGAGTCATCACAATTGAAGAATCTAAAACTATGAAGACAGAGCTGGACCTTGTAGAAGGGATGCAGTTTGACCGCGGATATGTATCTGCATATATGGCAACAGACATGGACAAAATGGAGGCTAATCTGGATGATCCATATATCCTGATCACAGATAAGAAGATTTCTAACATTCAGGAAATCCTTCCACTTCTGGAGCAGGTCGTTCAGGCGGGAGCAAGACTTCTTATCATTGCAGAGGATATCGAGGGAGAAGCTCTTACAACACTGATCGTTAATAAACTGCGTGGAACATTCAATGTTGTTGCAGTTAAAGCACCTGGATATGGCGACAGAAGAAAAGAGATGTTAAAAGACATCGCTACACTGACAGGTGGTCAGGTAATTTCAGAAGAGCTTGGCATGGAACTGAAAGATACAACTATGGATCAGCTTGGACGCGCAAAATCTGTAAAAGTACAGAAAGAAAATACAGTCATCGTTGATGGCATGGGAGACAAGAATGCAATCGCAGATCGTGTTGCACAGATCAAGGCTCAGATCGAAGAGACAACATCTGATTTCGATAGAGAAAAACTGCAGGAAAGGCTTGCAAAACTTGCAGGCGGAGTAGCTGTTATCCGTGTCGGAGCAGCAACAGAGACTGAGATGAAAGAAGCAAAACTTCGTATGGAAGATGCTCTGAATGCTACAAGAGCAGCAGTAGAAGAAGGCATCATTTCCGGTGGTGGATCAGCTTATATCCATGCATCAAAAGCAGTTGCTAAGGCAATTGAAGAACTGGAAGGCGATGAGAAGACAGGTGCCAAAGTTGTACTGAAAGCCCTGGAAGCTCCGTTATTCCACATTTCTGTAAATGCAGGACTCGAAGGTGCTGTTATTATTAACAAAGTAAGAGAGTCAGAAGTCGGAACAGGATTTGATGCCCTGACAGAACAGTATGTAGATATGGTTGAAAACGGAATTCTTGATCCGGCAAAGGTTACAAGAAGTGCGCTTCAGAATGCAACATCTGTTGCTTCTACACTCCTTACAACAGAGTCTGTTGTGGCTGATATCAAAGAAGATGCACCAGCTGTGCCGGCAGGAAATCCGGGCATGGGTATGATGTAAATCATAAACGGTATATATATTAAATTTTTGAGAACTCCTCGTCAGAGGAGTTTTCTTTTTACTGCCAGGTGTGCTACAATAGACATAGCTTAAAGCAGACTTGGAGGAAAGAAAAATGGATGATTTTTACACAGAGCAGCTGATAAAAAAACAGGCGGACTCAAAGGATACACTTAAGAAAGTGGGACTGATAGCATTAACTGTTGTGTCAGTGCTTTTGGTTTTTGTTATACCGGTGGGAATTATATTACCAGTTGTGATGATCGTGATCGATGTGCTGATGTTCCGCAATCTGAATGTGGAGTACGAGTATGTATTTGTAAATGGTGATCTTGATATTGACAAAATCATGAATAAGGCCAGAAGAAAAAGGATGTTTTCTGTAGATGCAGATCAGATGGAACTTCTGGCACCGGTCGGGGCGGTAGAATTAATGCAGTATAAAAAGATTAAAACATATGATTACACATCTGGAAAAAAAGATGCGAAAATTTATGCGCTGATCGCTTCAAATAAAGGCGAAGTGTGCAAGGTTTTGTTCGAACCAAATGAGACAATTGTTGAAGGATTCTTTGTTAAAGCACCTAGAAAAGTAATCAGAAAGTAATCAGAAAATTAATCAAAAATTGAAGAAAATATTGTATTAAAATAAAAACATTTCAAAAGATGTTGACAAATGTAGGTGTGATTCGCTAAGATAGCTGTTAAATATGAATAAACAAAAGAAAGAGAGGTTCAAATCATGGGAAAGATAATTGGAGAAGGTATTACATTTGATGATGTGCTTTTGGTTCCGTCATATTCAGAAGTAATTCCGAACCAGGTAGATTTATCTACTTACCTGACTAAAAAAATCAAGTTAAACATTCCGATGATGAGTGCTGGAATGGATACCGTTACAGAGCACCGCATGGCAATTGCAATGGCCAGACAGGGAGGCATCGGAATTATCCATAAAAATATGTCAATCGAACAGCAGGCAGAAGAAGTAGACAAGGTAAAGCGTTCCGAGAATGGCGTCATTACAGATCCATTTTACTTGTCACCGGATAACACACTGGAAGATGCGAATAACCTGATGGCGAAATTCAGAATTTCAGGTGTGCCGATCACTGAAGGAAAGAAATTAGTTGGTATTATTACAAACCGTGATTTGAAATTTGAAGAGGATTTCTCTAAAAAGATCAGAGAATCGATGACTTCCGAAGGACTTATTACAGCACCGGAGGGAATCACATTGGAAGACGCAAAGAAGATTCTTGCAAAAGCAAGAAAAGAAAAGCTTCCGATCGTAGATAAAGATTTCAATCTGAAAGGTCTTATTACGATTAAAGATATTGAAAAACAGATTAAATATCCGTTATCTGCAAAAGATGCTCAGGGACGTCTCCTTTGTGGAGCAGCAATCGGAATCACAGCAAATTGCCTTGAAAGAGCACAGGCACTGGTAGATGCAAAGGTTGATGTGGTTGTTCTTGATTCGGCTCATGGACATTCAGCAAACGTGCTTCATACAGTAGACATGATCAAGAGTAAATTCCCTGATCTGCAGGTGATCGCAGGTAATGTTGCTACAGGAGCTGCAACAGAGGATCTGATCAAAGCTGGTGTCGATGCTGTAAAAGTTGGAATCGGACCTGGATCAATCTGTACAACACGTATTATCGCAGGTATCGGTGTTCCTCAGATTACAGCGGTTATGGATTGCTACGAAGCAGCAGATAAATACGGAATTCCAATCATTGCAGATGGAGGAATTAAGTATTCAGGAGATATGACAAAGGCAATCGCAGCCGGAGCAAATGTATGTATGATGGGAAGCATCTTTGCAGGATGTGATGAGAGCCCGGGAACATTCGAATTATTCCAGGGTAGAAAATATAAAGTATATCGTGGTATGGGATCTATCGCAGCAATGGAGAATGGAAGCAAAGACCGTTACTTCCAGACAGATGCGAAGAAGCTGGTTCCGGAAGGTGTAGAAGGACGAGTTGCTTATAAAGGAAGCGTTGAAGATACAGTATTCCAGTTGATGGGAGGCCTTCGTTCCGGTATGGGATATTGCGGAGCAGCGACAATTGAAGATCTGAAACAGACAGGTAAATTCGTAAAGATTTCTTCTGCTTCATTAAAAGAAAGTCATCCACATGATATTCACATTACAAAAGAAGCACCAAACTACAGTGTAGATGAATAAAGAAAGATTAAGGCGTCGTGAAAACGGCGCCTTTTTAACTACATATTTGAAAAAATTGGAAAGATCTGGCATATAAAAAATATAATAAAATTTTCTTTGCATCAAGGTTTTCAGCGGTGAATATATAGAGTATAATAAGATTTAGATAGTGTACTTGGTATATAAATGAGAATAATAAATATACAAGTAATATTAAAAAATATAAAGAAAAAAGGAGATACCTGGACATGAAAAAAGAATTTGGAGCAACAAAGAACGGGGAAAAAGCAAGCTGTTATGTACTGAAAAACAGCAAAGGAATGGAGGCAGTGGTATCAGATTTTGGAGCTTCTTTACTGAAACTTTATGTACCGGATAAAGATGGAAAGACACAGGATGTTGTGCTTGGATATGAGACACTGGAGGATTACGAGAATGGAGGAGATTCTCTGGGGGCTACAGTAGGCCGTGTGGCAAACCGTATTGGAATGGCCGAATTCGAACTGAACGGAAAGAAATATGAACTGACAAAGAACGATAATGGGAAAAATACACTTCATGGAGGAATTGATTTCTATAATAAAAGAATGTGGGATGTAAAAGAAGAGGATGATACACATGTGGTATTTGCACTTGTAAGTCCGGATGGGGATCAGGGATTCCCGGGAGAAGTGAAAATAGAGGTATCTTATACAATCACAGAAGAAAATGAATTAAAGATTCATTATCATGCAATTCCGGATCAGGATACTCTTCTGAATATGACAAATCACAGCTATTTTAACTTATCAGGACATGCTTCCGGAACGGCATGGAACGCAAAGGTGTGGATAGATGCAGATGCATTTACTGAAACAGATGCAGAACTGATTCCGACAGGAACGGTAGTTCCGGTAGAAGGAACACCGATGGATTTTAGAAAAGAGAAAGTCGTTGAAAAAGAAATCGGAGCAGATTATACACCACTGAAGCTGGCAGGCGGCTATGACCACAACTGGGTATTAAATGGAAAAGGATTCAGAAAAGCAGCCTCTGCTGAATCTGAAGAGACAGGTATTAAGATGGAAGTGTATACTGACCTTCCGGGAATGCAGTTCTATTCCGGTAATTTCCTTGCAGGATCAAAAGGAAAAGAGGGAGCTGTGTATGAAAAAGGATATGGTATATGCTTTGAAACACAGTACTTCCCAGATGCCATTCATAAAGAAAATTTTGAATCTCCGATCACAAAGGCCGGAGAAGTATATGATACGACAACTGTATACAAATTCTGCTAATTTCATAAAAATATAAGAATCTCTTCAAAAGACATTTAAAAATGAATGATAAGATAGATGAAAGTGTACTATATATGGAGAGATAAAAAAGAGATAAAAATGAAACGAAGCAGGAAAAGAAAAAAGAATAAAACGCTGAGCCGTTCTAAAAAAGGATTGATTATTCTTATTATAATAACGGTTTTGCTTTGTGTGGTGACAACTTTAAAAAAACAGGAGCAGTCGAAAGAATATACGGAAAATAAAAGTGATTACATAGATTCCGTAAAGCCGGATATAGACGTAGAACTGCTGACACCGAATGAATATTCCCGGCCTGGGATTGCAACAAATAAGATTATCGGAATTGTGGTTCATTATACAGCGAATCCCGGTGCCACAGCTATGAATAACCGTGACTACTTCGAGGGACTGAAAGATAGCCACATTACGAAAGCAAGCAGTAACTTTGTTGTAGGACTGGAAGGAGAGATTGTTCAGTGTGTACCGACGTGGGAGATAGCATATGCTTCAAACAGCAGGAATATTGATACAGTATCAATTGAATGCTGTCACCCGGACGAGACGGGAATTTTTAATAAAAAGACATATCAATCCATGGTGGATCTTTGTGCATGGCTGTGTCTGAAATTTGATCTGGATGAAAATGATGTTATAAGACATTATGATGTGACCGGAAAGATTTGCCCTAAATATTTTGTGGAAAATGAGGATGCGTGGAGAAAGTTCAAAAGTGATATAGGAACAAAATTGAAAAAATTAGAGGAATATCAATAAATCTCCTTACTTTTATCACAGATTAAACACAATTGAGCTGTAAACTACAAGCATAAGATATGAAAGGGGCAATCAGATATGGAAAATCAATATAATTATTATACATCCGATCAGAATATGAATACAGAAAATTACAGCACGGGTGGAAACCAGGATCAAGGTCCGAAGAAAAAACACGGAAAGGGCGCCTCAAGATGGGCAAAAGTGGTATGTACAGGACTGGTTTTCGGAGTGGTTGCAAGTGCGGCATTTCAGACAAGTAATATTGTGGCTGGAAAAGTTTTGGGAACCACACAGACAACAAACAAAACTGCAAAAACAACAACGACAGCCAATAGTGCAAAACTGACAACATCTTCTAACAGTTCTTCGGGTACGGCTAATGTAACAGAGGTCGCAAAGAATGCAATGCCATCCATTGTTTCTATTACAAATATGAGCGTGCAGGAGGTACAGAATTTCTTCGGAGGTACACAGAAACAGAAAAGTGAGAGCGCGGGTTCAGGTATTATCGTAGGTCAGAATGATTCAGAATTATTGATTGTAACGAATAATCATGTTGTAGAAGGAAGCAGTACATTGACTGTAACATTTATAGATGAAGAAAGTGTAGAAGCTGATATTAAGGGAACGGATTCGGATAAAGACCTTGCGGTAGTAGCAGTTCCTTTAAGTAAGATCAAAGATTCAACGATGAATAAGATCGCGGTAGCAACCTTGGGTGATTCGGATAAAACCCAGGTGGGAGATCAGGTAATCGCAATTGGTAATGCGCTTGGATATGGACAGTCAGTAACAACCGGTATCGTATCCGCTAAAGAACGTACAATGGACAGCTATGACGGAAAACTTCTTCAGACAGATGCGGCTATTAACCCTGGAAACAGTGGTGGAGCACTTTTAAATGCGAACGGAGAAGTGATTGGTATTAATTCTGCAAAGATTGCAACCGAGACAGTAGAAGGAATTGGATATGCAATTCCTGTATCAGATGTAAGTGATCTGATTACGAATCTTATGAACCAGAAAACAAAAACAAAAGTTGCAGAATCCGAAAGAGGCTATATTGGAATTAAGGGTGTAGATGTAACATCAGACAGTGCTCAAATGTATAATATGCCGACGGGTGTATATGTATCAGAAGTTATTTCCGGTGGTGGTGCAGAAAAGGCTGGTATTACAAAAGGTGCTGTTATTACAGGAATTGAAGGAACAACAGTAGATGGAATGGATGCACTTCAGGAACAGCTTCAATATTATAAAGCCGGAGAAAAGGTAAAAATTACAGTTCAGACACAGAGCAAGAATGGCGAATATGAGAAAAAAGATGTTGAAGTAACATTAGGAAAACAATCTGAATAATTTGGATAAAAAATTGATATTTGCAAATTGATGTAGTATAATGTGAATGTATGTAAGATATACACAGCCGAAAGGTCTGAAAGCACAGTTTGAAATAATACACTATGGGGAGGGACAGATTCATATGAAGTGTCCAATATGTGGTCAGGAATTAAGACCAGGAAAAAAAGATCCGAATTATCTGTTGTGCTATAATTGCAAAAAGAAGTTCAAAATTCCACAAAGTGCTCACAAAGTACAGAAGAGAGCGGAAAAGCCGGAGCTTGAAGAGCAGAAGTATTCGAATATACCGCCGAAAGAGGTACGTGAAAAACGCGAACAGGAAATGCGAGATGCATATGATGAACTCCTTGCAGTAGGGGATGGAAGAAAGAAAAAGAAACCAACTCCAAAACCGCAGCGCAGAGAGGAATTAGAGGATGATTTTTATGATGATATTGAGGAAGAAGAAGAGAAGATGTCAAAAGCACCAATCATTATTCTTGCAATTGCTATCATCGTAGTAGCTGGATTAATTGCATTCATGCTGCTGAGATAATTAATTAAGGGAGTATACCGATAACGAATTATCTAAGATAAACAAAAATACTGACTTTGCAAATAGGCAGGTCAGTATTTTTTTGTGAGTATTTTATTTGGAAACATTAAAATGCAAAAGAACTTGTTCCTTATAAGAAAAGGAAGATTATGCAAAAGATAATTGTCAGAATTATCTGAATTGCAGAAAATATAAAAACAATATTGATAATTCAAATCCCGTTGTGATATATTAGTCTAGCTGTCGCGAGAGACGAGGCCGTGAGGTAACAGAGTCAACGCGGAAGACAGTATTAAAGATATATAAATAGAAGATATGCATGAGTGGGAATGCAAGATTGTATATTAGATAGTTATATAATTAGAGAAATGATTCGCTGTGAATTGTTTCGGAAGTTTCAGAATTGATACAAATCAATTTTGAAAAAAGAATAAAATAACAGTTGACAAACACAACTGATTATGATATTCTTAATAA
>OCPQ01000296.1_pt1 | contig 36932 bp, 30 predicted proteins | sample 1538251 | NCBI WGS metagenome assembly OCPQ01 (sample SAMEA2580249, study PRJEB22360) | human gut metagenome | biome: human gut; feature: human-associated habitat; material: faeces | place: Denmark | collected 2008/2010 | reverse complement strand
AGAACCCCTCCACCAGCTTCGCTGGTCCCCCTCCCCTTTCAGGGGAGGCTTATACATAAGTCCGCGGGGCGATGTGGGCATCGCCCCCTACACGTTCCAAGAGATTTCTCCGTAAAATCCAACACATTAAGAAAAGGTTTCCCCTCAGCAGCACTGTCCTTGTTTCACGTGAAACATTCTGTGTGACACGCTTATCCCCGCAGCTGGATCGGCATCAGCAGGAAAATGAAGCTTTCGCCCTGCGGCGGAACCAGTTTTGCCACGCGATTGCCGCCGCTCAGCTGGATTTTTACCTTGTCGCAGTCTGCCGCACGGACAGCGTCCAACAGAAAACGGTTATCAAAACCGATGGTGACATCTTTGCCGCTGATCTCCACCGGAATTTTGTCGTTGATCTCACCAATACCGGTCTTGCACCACACGCCAAGACTGCCGTTGGCAAACGTGCAGCGAACCGGTGCGTTGTACTTACCGCTGATCAGCAGGGAACAGCGTTCCAGACAACGGGTCAGGGCACTGGTGTCCACAGTGATCTCAGTTTCATAGCTGGCAGGAATGCTGCTGCGGTAGTTGTGGAACTCGCCCTCCAGCAGGCGGGAGAATACCGTATAGCCGTTGAATTCGAATACCACGTGCCGCCGATCCGCAGAAATGGTGCAGAGTTCCTCTGCGTCATCGTGGAGCATGTTTGCCACTTCCAGCAGCATCCGTTTGGGAACCACAAAACGGTAATTCTCCGCACTGGAAATGGGTTCCTGCCGGACTGCCAGCCGGTAGCCGTCAATGGCTGCCACATGAAGGGTATCGCCCTCCACCTCAAACAATTCGCCGGTGAGCACTGGTTTCGCCTCGCTGACAGAAGTTGCATAACTTGTCTGGCGAATCATGGAATTCAATACCGGCTGTTCGATCTGCATGCCGACGTTCAGATCCAGACTGGGCAGAGCCGGATATTCCTCAGAGGACATGGCGGAGATCTGAAACTCGGTGGCATCACAGAACAGTTTTACCACATAGTTGTCATCCACTTCCATGGTTACCATATTGCCGGAGAACCGGCGGACAGCCTCACTCAGCAGACGGGGAAGGATCACAAATTCGCCGGAGCAGTCTGATTCGACTTCAATGCTCCGCTGGATCCCGAATTCCAGATCATAGCCGGTCAGTTCCAGATTGTCGTGATCCAGCCGCAGCTTCAGGCGTTCCAGTGCCGGAATGGTGGATTTTTGAGAAACACCCTTTGCCACATGGGTAATGGCAGTATAGAATGTTTGTCGGTCACAAGTAAATTTTATCATGGGTCGTCTTCCTTTATTCAGATCCAATGGATCGGTCAATTTTAAATGGGGTTCGGAACGTGTGTCCCGGACAACGCTGTATCCGTTTTGTATCTGTGTTGTCCGATGTCTTTCCGATTGTCCTTTTGCAGTCACTTCGCGGACAGAAAACATCACGCAGTTCAGCCGTTTTTCTTGTTTTTGCAGCTGTATCACGGACAGCTTCTTGTTGTCCGTCCACAGTGTACAGCACATGCTATCCGCTGTTTTTTGCAGCGAAGCTGCGAAAAGACAGAATACAAAGAAAAGAATATATAGTAGTAATAATAGAGGCTCCGGAAAAGTGGAAACCGCAGATTCTCCTCGGAATTTCGGGCAGATCTTTCCCACAGACCGCCTGTGGAAAGTTTCCGGAAAAGTGGAAAGCTTTTTTCACACGGGAAAAGTGGAAAGTTTGTGGAGTGGAAAACAAAAGTTTGTGGAAAAAGTCGTGGAAAACCTGCCGCACTCGAAATACCGCTTCCACAAGCTGTGGAAAACACATTCCACAGCTTTCTACCACAGATTCCACAAGCCCGCTTCTGCAGCTGTTAAATGCCGCGGACACAGCAGGCACTTTTTCTGCACATGGATTTTCAACAGACTGTTGAAACGCATGTGGAAAACTTGCCGACGCCGGTGGAATTCCTGTGGAATCGGCAAAAAAGCACTGCAAAATCCTGTTTTCCACATGTTCTGCAGTGTCCTTTCCCAGTTCTCTATGCGTGGCTTTTGTTGCGGATATTTTTGATGGTGTCCTCGACCAGCTGCTTCAGGTGGTCATCGTGCTTCATTGCCGTTTCAATGTTGCTGATGGAGTAGACAATGGTGGAGTGGTCACGGCCGCCGAATTCCGTGCCGATCGCCTGCAGGGGCATCTGGGTGATCTCACGGACCACATAGATCGCCACCTTGCGGGCAGTGGAGATCTGGCTGGAGCGTTTGCTGCTGCGAATGTCCTCCGGAGAAACGCCGTACACGTCAGCCACTTCCAGAATGATCTTCTCCACGGTGATCGGAGCCGGCTGGTCGTCGCTGAGAATGTCCTTGATGACGCTCTGTGCCATGGAAATGGACGGGGGCGAACCTGCCAGATGCTTCAGGGCTTTCAGCTTCTTGACGGCACCCTCCAGCTGCCGGATGTTGGTTTTCAGACGGTTGGCAATAAACTCTGCCACATCGTCGGGAATGTACAGATCCAGCAGTTCTGCCTTGCGGCGGATAATGGCGATACGGGTTTCAAAGTCCGGTGTGCTGATGTCGGTGATCAGGCCCCACTCGAACCGGCTGCGGATACGTTCTTCCAGCGTTTTCAGTTCCTTGGGCGGCTTATCCGAAGTGATCACGATCTGCTTGCCCTCAGCGTGGAGCTTGTTGAACGTGTGGAAGAATTCCTCCTGCATGCGTTCCTTGTTGCTGAAAAACTGAATGTCGTCGATCAGCAGCACGTCGGCGTTCCGGTACTTGTCGTGGAACCGAGCCATGTTGTTGTCGTTGATGCAGGAGAGGAAGTCGTTGCCGAATTCTTCACTGGTGACGTAAATGATCTTGTATTCAGGGTGATTTTCGTGCACCTGGTTGGCAATGGCGTGCATCAGGTGGGTCTTTCCCAGACCGGAGGGACCGTAGATGAACAGGGGGTTGTAGTTCTTGCCCGGTTCTTTTGCCACGGCGGTGCAGGCAGCGTAGGCGAACTCATTGGAGCCGCCGACAATGAATGTGGCGAAGGTGTACTCATAGTTGGCACCCTCAAAGCTGTGCTCCAGTTCCTCGTGGCGGCGTGCCAGTTCATCGTAATCCTTGGCGTTGCTGTTTTCGGAAAGCGGGTTGTCATTTTCTTCCGGTGTGACGACATTGATCTGGATCTTGACATCCAGTCCCAGCACGTTGAGAAATGCCTCTTTCAGCAGGGCATTGTAGGTGTTCATAACAACGGTTTTCTGGAACTCTGACTGTACGGTGAACACTGCCACCGAGCCGTCCAGCTGTACCGGCTTCATAATATCGATCCAGAGCTTCATGGCAGCCTCTGAGATCCGGCCCTCTTTCCGGCAGTACTGTTTGACACTGGAGAAGGCTTCATCAATTGAATTCATAAATGGGGGATCCTCCTTATGTAACTTCAAAGCCTGTCCGGCAGGATCTGCGGGGATCTCCGTGGTCTGCCGGACAGGCGAATTCTGCGGAACGGTGGTTGTGGAAAACCGTTTTCCGCAGACTTTCCACCTGTCTTTCAACAGGTATTCTTAATATAATAGTATACCACATCATCTGTGGAAAATCAACCCCTATTGTGGAAAACTTTATGAATTCCACAAAATTTCCACGTGGAAACCTGCGGAAACTGTGGAGAGCAAAAACGGACAAAAAACGGGCGTTTTCCACAGGCGGTGCAGCGTGGAAAGTCGCCAGATGCTCTTTGTGCGGGTATTGCCTTCAGGCAGCAACGGCAAAACGCGGGCACCGGAGCCGGCTGCCGCGTTGCTGGAATGCCGTCCTGCTCTGGAACGCTGGGGCAGCCGGCGGAATTGTCTTTGTAAAAAACGTCAAAAACCGACAAAAAATCCGTGCAGCCTGCCCAAAACAGCTGTGGAGAACCTGTGGAAAAAGAAAAAAAGCCGAAAATTTCGCAAAAAAGTTTGCCGGAGGGCTTGACAAATAAAACGGAATCCGCTATAATATATGGTAAATGGATTCACGCAGACAGGCTCGTCCGGTCTGGGTGGACTTCCAAGGAATCTGTGGGACGGCAGTTCTGCCGTCTGAGCGAGAAAGGAGGTACTGTTTTGAAGAGAACATATCAGCCGAAGAAGATTCATCGGAAAAAGGTGCATGGCTTCCGCAAGAGAATGGCCACTGCGAACGGTAGAAAGGTTTTAGCTCGCAGAAGAGCACGGGGCAGAGCAAGACTGAGCCACTGATCGAAGTCGGACCACAACGCCATTGGTTTGTGGTCTTTTGTTTTTTCGAGGAGCGTATTCTGAATTCGCCGATGTGCCGGCTGCGGAAAACTGACCCATACCGCCATGGTACAAGGTCAGACAGTCCGCAGCCGGCACACGGAAAATTCGGAGTACGCTTTTGCTTTTTCCGGTAAAAACCGTCAACAGGCTCTGAACACAAAAAGATGGAGTGCAAGCAATGGAGAAAACAGTGATCCTCAACCAGAATCGGGACTTTCAGCTGCTGTATCAGCGGGGAAAAAAGATCGCATCGCCGTATGCGATTATTTATCTGCGAAAGACCAGACGAAAGTATAACCGGCTGGGCATTACCGTAGGGAAAAAAGTCGGGTGTGCCGTAAAACGCAGCCGTGCCCGCCGTGTGATCCGGCAGGCATATCGGGAAACCGAACACCTGATGCCGGTGGGAATGGACATGGTCATTGTGGCGTTGCCCTCTATTGTGGGCATTCGCTCCACACAACTGCGTGACTATCTGGCAGGAAGCGGCGTTCGCCGTATCCGTAAACTGGTGGAACCGCCGTCGGAAGGGGGAAAACCGAAATGAGGTATCTGGCGGCGGCACTGATCCGCCTGTACCAGAAATTCTCCCGCCTAACTCCGGCTGTGTGCCGGTTTTATCCGACCTGTTCCTGTTATGCACAGACTGCGATTTTGCGGTTTGGTGTGCTGCGGGGCGGATTTCTCGCCCTGCGGCGTCTGCTGCACTGTCACCCGTGGAATCCCGGCGGTATCGATTACGTTCCGGAACATCTGGATCCGCCGCGGGAAGTCTTCGGGCGGTATGTGCGGGCAATACGACACAACAGAAAGGGTTAAACAATTTTATGAGTGATTTTTTATATGATCTGTGCGGAAAGCCGTTCGGCTGGATCATGCGTCTGATCTACGACTTGGTAGACAACTATGCTTTGGCGATCCTGTTGTTCACGATCTTCACCAAGCTGATCCTGTTTCCCATTTCGTATAAGCAGCAGAAAAATTCCGCAAAAATGCAGCGGTTCAATCCGAAGCTGGAAAAGCTGCGGAAAAAGTATAAGGACGACCCCAAGAAGATGCAGGAAGAACAGATGAAACTGTATCAGGAGGAAAACATCAACCCCGGTGCTTCCTGCCTGCCCATGTTCCTCCAGTTCTTTATCCTGTTCGGCATTCTGGACGTTGTATATAAGCCGCTGTCCTTTATCCTCAAGATGAAAGACAGCGTGATCTCCAGTGCTTTTGAGATCGTCCGGAATGTCAATCCGGAACTCGCCAAGCAGGGCACCAGCCTCCGGCGGGAACTGGCGATCCTGAGTGCACAGCACAGCGATGCCAGTGCATTCCAGAGCGTGCTGGGGGACAACCTCTCCGCAAAGATGACCGAGTTCTATGACAAGTTCAACCTGTTCGGCATCAATCTGGGCGAAGTGCCGTCGTGGCACCCTGACGTGTGGAACGCTACCGCGATCGGCTTGTTCCTGATTCCGGTGCTGTCCGGCGTGCTCCAGCTGGCACTGACCATTTATATGCAGATCTACCAGAAGAAAAAGAATCCCGGCATGCCGAATATGGGCTGCATGAACATCATGCTCTATGCAATGCCGATCTTCTCCGTCTGGTTCGCATTTCAGGTGCCGGCAGGTGTCGGCTTCTACTGGGTATGCTCGTCCTTCTTCTCCCTGATCCAGAGCGTCGGTCTGAACTGCTACTTCACCAAGGAGCGTATCGAGGCGATCTGCGAAAAGGAAAACCAGAAGAACGCCAAGAAATACGCCAACGGCAAAAAGAGCTTCATGCAGCGTATGATGGACGTACAGCAGGGCAATGACGTCATGAACCAGCGGGAAAAATATGCAGAAGAAACCAAGGATATGTCCCGTTCGGAACTGAACAAGTATAACCAGCAGGTGCTGAAAGACGCACGGAAACGCATGGCAGAAAAGTACGGCGAAACGTATGACGAATCCGACAGCACCGAGGGCAGCGGGGATCAGAAATAATCGTCCGCGAAAAATCAATTACTACAGTTCACAGGGAACCGCCCTGTGAAATCCCATTACCAAGGAAAGGGATGAATGAGAATGAAAGAGATTTTCACTGCAAAAAGCATCGAAGAAGCAAAGCATCTGGCGGTCGAAAAGTTCGGCGTTTCTGAAGACCAGATCGTGTTCCGCATTCTGGAAGAACCGAAAAAAGGAATTTTCGGAAAGGTAAAGCGGGAAGCACAGGTAGAAGCAGTGTACGAAGCAGCAGAAGAAGCTGCACCAGCAGAAACCACAGAAGCCAAGGCTCCGGAACAGCCGGAAGCCCCGCAGCCGCAGGCAGAAGCCGCACCGGCAATGCCGGTTTCCCGACCGGTACAGGAAGCGGTTTCTTCCGTGGAGGAGATCATTATTGACAAGGACGACAATTCGCCCACACGGGGCATGGAGTCCGAAGCGATCGAAACCATTCTGACCGAGGGCGAAATGTCCCCGAACCTGCTCCGTGCAAGACAGTATATCGCAGACATCTACGCTGCTATGGGCATCACCGTGACCATCAGCACCATGCGTACCGCAAACGGCATTCGCATGGAACTTCGCAGCGATAATAAAAGCGGCACGATCATCGGCAGACGAGGAGAAACACTGGATTCCATTCAGTATCTGGCATCGATTCTGGTGAATAAGGACAGCGAGGATTACTGCCGCCTGCTGCTGGACAGCAACGGCTATCGGGAAAAGCGTCGCAAGACACTGGAACAGCTGGCAGAAAAGATCGCACGGAGCGTGCTCCGCAGCGGTCGTTCCACCACGCTGGAACCCATGAATCCCTATGAACGCCGCATCATTCACAGCAAGATCTCGGAGATCGAGGGCGTGACTTCCAAGAGCGTCGGCGAGGATCCGTACCGGAAGGTCGTAGTTTCTTCTACCACCGGCAGACGCAGCGGCGGAAACCGCGGCGGCAAGGGCGGTCAGAACCGCGGGGGCAAGCGTCCCTATCGGGAAAAGAAGCCGGAAGATTTCCGCCGGAAGAATCTGGATTCCATGAAGACCAGCTTCGAACGGGATTATAAAAAGCCGAAGCCGGAGGACGAACTTAACACCGGCTTGTACGGCAAGATCGAATTCTGATCGGAAACTGAACGCAGATCACAGAACGGATTGTAGCAATGCAGTCCGTTTTGTTGTATCTGTTTGAAATGTGCAGGTGGCGATGCCCACATCGCCCCGCGGACTTGCCCGAGGACAGTAATTTTCTAGTACAGTCATGTCGAAACCGTCCGGCGGAATTCGCTCGTTGCACTCGCTGTCCGCCTGAGGCTTGCCAACGCCGGCTGCCAATTATGTTAGACTTTATGGAAGAACCTCTTGGAATGTGTAGGTGGTGATGCCCACATCGCCCCGCGGACTTGCCCGAGGACAGTAATTTTCTAGTGCAGCCATGTCGAAACCGTCCGGCGGAATTCGCTCGTTGCACTCGCTGTCCGCCTTGGGCTTGCCAACGCCGCTAGTTGCCCTTGCCTGTATTTGCAGTGTTGGCTCTTTGAGGTGTCACTTGTGCAAGCGGTCAAGTTTCTTAAATACGGCGTTTGCAAGTTCGCAGTTATAAGCCTCCCCTGAAAGGGGAGGGGAACCAGCGAAGCTGGTGGAGGGGTTCTGTGGACTCTTTTACTTCTGTTTCAGGTTTCACAGAAGAATCCCTCAGTCAGCCTGCGGCTGCCAGCTCCCTTTTCAAGGGAGCCTAGGTACAAATGAGCCTCCCTTGAAAAGGGAGGGGGACCGCCGTTAGGCGGTGGAGGGATTCTTTCCCCGCTACAGCAGCCAACCGGTTTCACAAAGAGTTACGCTTCTTTTTTTCTTTACTGAAAAGAAAAAAAGAAGCAAAAAAAGAAAAGAGTTCGCGTTTCACTTGTACTATACGGCAAAGTATCACCCGAAGATTCCACAAGAAACTGTCACAATAGATTCTCACCAACAAAACTCCCCCGGCGGGGCGAACAGGCGGCTGCTGCCGCCGTAACACTACCCTTTTTACACTTGAAATTGGGGCGTAAGGTCAGCGGCGACTCGCCGCCCGTCCGTTAATCATTACTAGCCATGGATCGCATAATAGATCTAACGGATCACCGCGATAAAGCTGTAAGTCCGCGTCCATGCCTGCGGCAATGCTGCCTACGCGGTTCTCCACACCGAGAATCTCCGCCGCACCGGCAGTAATGGCATATAAGGCATCTTCCCGCTGCATGCCGCCCTTGACTGCCAGAGCCGCCGTGGTGGGCAGATACTGAATGGGAATCACAGGGTGGTCGGTGCACAGTGCCAGCTTGACACCCGCTTTCTGCATTATAGACGGACCGGAAATGGTGAGGTGCTGCATCTCCGGCTTGCATCGGTCGCACAGGATCGGACCGGCAATCACCGGAGCATTCTCCTCCGCCAGAATGTCCGCGATCAGGTGTCCCTCCGTGCCGTGAATGATCACATAGTCCAGATTGAACTCCTTGGCAATGCGAATGGCAGTGCAGATGTCGTCTGCCCGGTGGCAGTGGAAGTGTGCTTTCACATCTCGTTCCAGCAGGGGCAGCAGTGCTTCGGATTTGGCATCGTAGTCCGGCATGTGTTCGTCGGGATCACTCTCCGCAAAGTCCAGTTCCTGCTGATACCGCTGTGCTTTCGCCAGCCCCTCCCGTATCATTGCCGCCGTCGCCATGCGGGTGATCGGCGTTTCGTCCCTGTCGTTGTAGACGCTCTTGGGATTCTCGCCAAGGGCAAATTTCACACCGGTGCCGATCTGCATGCGGTCTGCCATACGTCCTGCTGTTTTCAGGATCGCCATGGTGCCGCCGCAGGCGTTGGCACTGCCGGGAGAAGTCATCACCGTAGTTATGCCGGCTGCACGTGCTTCGGCAAAACAGTGATCCAGCGGGTTTACGCCGTCAATGACACGCAGATGCGGGGTAAAAGGATCGGTGGCTTCGTTGCAGTCGTCCCCCTCGAAAGCAATGCCGTTTTCGATAATGCCGAGGTGGGTGTGTGCATCGATAAAGCCCGGCAGCAGCACCGAACCGCCGGCATCAATATCCTCCGGCGACAGTTCCGCCGGCTTGCCGGACTCCACGGCGGTGATCTTGCCGTTTTCTATGCAGACATAGCCGTTTTCCAGAATGCCGGCATCTGTCATCGTATGTATGGTCGCGTTCCAGATTTTCATGTACGTTCCTCTTTTCGTTTCCGTGGTTTCGGCATGGAAAGACTCACGGAAATCAATTTTCAAAAATATATTGATTTAAATTGTGCCAAATTATAAAATTTGACAAGTGAAGCTCCCCTGAAAGGGGAGCTGGCAGTGCGTAGCACTGACTGAGGGGTTTTAACTTATGCTGAAAACGTCATAAAAAGATTCTACGAAAGAACCTCTCCACCGCCTAACGGCGGTCCCCCTCCCCTTTCAGGGGAGGCTATTATGAAAATTGATTTCCATTGGAAAGACTGTAGCTTTCTTCCAGCAGCCAGAACAGTTCCGGTTCCGGCAGTGTGCCGTCCAGCAGGACAGTGACCCAGTGTGTCTTATTCATGTGGTACGCGGGGAAGATTCCCGCCTTTTGCAGCAGCGAACCAGTTTCCAGCGGACTGCACTTCACATTGAGAATATGCACCGTTCTGCCAGACGGCAGTCCCAGCTTCTCCGCGGGAATATCCGTCAGCAGCCCGTACCATTTGCCGTTTTCTCTGTGCCGCAGAACTGCCGCGTCCGGTGTGCTTTTCCATAGGTATTCCGGCGTGGTGCCGAAATTTTCCGCGGCATAGCGGAGAATGCTTTCCCGTTGATTTGTCATATTGCCGTTACTCCAGTGATACAATGGTCACGCCGTCTTCGCCCTCGCCAAACGTGCCAAGACGGAAATTCTTGACGTATTTCAGCTGCTTCAGCCGCTGGTGAATGGCTTTTCGCAGCAGTCCGGTGCCCTTGCCGTGAATGATCGTCACCGTGGCAATGTGGGACATGACGGCTCTGTCCAGAAAAGCGTCCATCTGATAAACGCCCTCGTCACAGGTACAGCCGCGAATATCCAGTTCCATGGTGCCCCGTCTGGCTGCCTGAGCCGAAACCCGTCCGGCAGTCTGCCGCTGTTTCTGCTGGCTCTTTTTCTTTTCCTCCGCACCGGCAACCAGCCGCAGCTTTTCCTGCGGCACCTTGGTACGCATGGCACCGATCTGCAAAAAGACAGTGCCGTTCTTGTCCGGCTTTCCGGCAACTACCGCTTTCTGCTTGGTGTCGGTCAGCATGACGGTGTCGCCTACCTGCAATTCCCGCGGGAGCACATAGTCCTCGTCCGGCACCTCGGTCAGCGGGTTGGCGGTTTCGTACATCTTCCGGAAGCCCCGCTTGACGTTGCCCTTGGCACGGATCACATCGTCCCCGAAAGTCGCCTTTTCCTTGGCTTTCCGCAGCTGATCCAGTTCGGAGATCATCTCGTTGGACTGTGCCTTGGTGGTTTCCACGATTCGCATGGCTTCCAGCCGAGCCTGTTCCATGATGTTTTCGCGGTCGGTGCGGGTACGCTGGACTTCTTCCCGCAGCTTTGCCGCATCTTCTTCCGCCTGCCGCAGGGCTTCCTGCATGGCACTGCGGTCTTGTTCCAGAGCCTTTCGGGTTTCTTCCAGCTTGGAAACCGCTTCTTCAAATCGCAGATTTTCCTGACTGACCAGCGTTTCCGCCGCGGCAATGATCGATTCCGACAGCCCCAGCCCCTTGCAAATGGCAAACGCGTTGGACTTTCCGGGAGAGCCCAGAATCAGCCGATAGGTGGGGCGGAGAGTTTCAATGTCGAATTCACAGGAGGCGTTCTGCACGTCCGGCTGCTCGGTGGCATACAGCTTCAGTTCCTGATAGTGGGTAGTGACCATCAGCTTTGCCCCGTTGTCTTTCAGCCGCTGAATGACAGCCTCTGCCAGAGCCGCACCCTCGATGGGGTCTGTACCGGAACCCAATTCGTCCAGCAGCACCAGCGAGTGCCGGTCTGCCTGTTCCAGAATCTCGATGACACTTCGCATGTGTGCAGAGAATGTGGAAAGGTTCTGCTCGATGCTCTGGGTATCGCCGATGTCTGCCAGCACATTGTTGAAAACGGAAATGCGGCTGCCCTCTGCCGCGGGGATCAGCATGCCGCTCATTGCCATTAAGGTCAGCAGTCCGCAGGTTTTCAGAGCAACGGTCTTACCGCCGGTATTCGGACCGGTGATAATCAGAGCCTGATAAGTATCGCCCAGCGTGAAGCTGATCGGTACCGCTTTCTTGTAGGGGATCAGCGGGTGACGTGCCTTTTTCAGCAGAATCACACCGTCGTCTGTCAGCGTAGGCGGAAAGGCGTGCATCTGTTCTGCCAGACGTGCCTTGGCGAAATACACGTTCAGATCTGCACAAACGGCAATATCGCGGATAATGGTATCCGCCCATGTGCCGCACTCAGTACAGAGTTCCTCAATGATGCGTTCGATTTCCTCTGCCTCCTGCAATTCCAGCAGGCGAATGTCGTTGTTGGCATCGACCACAGCAATGGGTTCGATGAAAATGGTCTGACCGGTGGCGGAGGTGTCGTGTACCAGACCGGCAATCTTGCTGCGGTGTTCCGCACGAACCGGCAGTACGAACCGTCCGTCACGGAGCGTGACACGGTTGTCTTGCAGACAGTCCTGCACCTCCTGCCGCCGCATCATGCTGTCCAGTGTGTCCCGCAGCTTCTGGCGGGAACGTCCGATCTTCCGGCGAATTTCCGCCAGAGCCGGACTGGCTGCATCGGCAATTTCTTCCTCGGAGAGAATGGAACGATCCAGCTTTTCCAGCAAAAAGGGCACCGGTGCCAGCTGGCTGAACAGGTCGTCCAGTGTGGATTCCACACCGGCACAGCGGTCGTACCAGTCACTCAAAGACTGCATCTGCCGCAGGATCGTGGCGATTTCCAGCAGGTCTTTCAGCGAAAGCTTGGCACCGGACTTTGCCCGCCGCAGTCCCATCCGCATATCCTGAAACCGGTGGAACGGCGGGGCACCGAACTGTATGGACAACTGAAAAGCATCGTTTGTCTTTTCCAGTTCTGCACGGGCTTCCGCGAGGTCGGGATTCGGGGTAATGGCAAGAACTTTTTCCCGTGTGATGTCGTTGGCGGAGAGATTCGCCAGCATGTCTAAGATTTTATGAAATTCCAGAATTTCCAGATTTTTATTCATGGGAGTACTCCTGTGATATTGGTGTTGCCTAAAGGTAAAAATCCGCAGTTACTCTGCGGACGGGTTCGTGATCGATCGATAAAAGGTCAGAGCCTTGGGCTTCAGCGACAGGTGATACTGGACGAAACGCTCCGTACAGATGCCCAGCATCTGCAAATTCTCTGCCCCCAGCTGAAAGTGGAACAGCCGTTCATAATCCGCAAAGAGAATGTGCCGCATCGCCTGTAATACCGGTGCACGGAGCAGAAGCGGTTCCTGCGTGGAATCCGGTGCACCGCAGTCGGTACAGAAAAAACAGCCCTTTTCCACGGAGAAATAGAGCCGTTTTGGTAAAAATACCCCACAGCCGCGGCACATGAGCAGGTCGGGCATCATACCCAGCTCTGTCATCAGCCGCAGTTCAAAAATGGGTTTTAATAATGCTTCGCTGCGTTGTCCGCTTTCCAGATAGTGGAGCGTGTTCAGCATCAGCCGCATGACGAAGCAATTTTCTTCCGGTGTCTGGTGTTCCCGCACACTAAGACGGATCAACTCGCCGAAATACATGGCGAGGCTCAGACGGGAGAGGGATTCCCGCAGCCGGTAGAAGATGCGGATCGGTTCGGCACTGTCCAGATACCACTGATTCCGGCGTTTCTGTACGCTGAAGGTGGCATAGGAAAACAGCTGTGTTGCAGAAAGTCCCGCAGAACTGTTCTTTTTTGCCCCGCGGACATAGATCTCCTGTACTGTGTTGTGCTCTGTCAGCACATCAATGAACTTCCCCTGTTCTCCGGCACTGCGTTCCGCCAGAACCAGTCCCCGATAGATCTCCATGTGTCTGCTTCTCCTTTGCTGCGGGTGCGTTCTGCGGCTTGGCGTTCATACCCTGCCGATAGTGCAGATAGTCGTCAATGTGTCCGGTCATGCAAAAAATATCCCATGCGTCCATATCTCAGGTTCCTCCTGTTTCTTCGGATAGAGATAGGATTTCCGGAATCGTGCAATTTATGCGTGAGGGAATGAACAGGCAGGTTACTCCGGATTGTCCAGACCGAAATTGTGGATCAGTCCTTCCTTGTTCCGCCAGTCCTCCTTGACCTTGACCCAGCACTGTAAATTCACCTGAATATAGAAGAACCGTTCCAGATCCTTTCGGGCGAGGGTGGCGATTTTCCGGAGCATGGTGCCGTTTTTGCCGATCAGGATCCCCTTGTGGGATTCCCGTTCGCAGTAGATCGTGGCATCAATGTCCAGCAAGTCCTTGTCGTCCCGTTCCTTCATGCGTTCAATGGAAACCGCAATGCCGTGGGGCACTTCGTCCCGCAGCAGGTTCAGGATCTTTTCCCGGATCATCTCTGCCGCCAGCACCCGTTCCGGCTGGTCGGTGAATTTTTCGTCGGGGAAGTAGTGGGGAGCCGGCTGTGCCAGTGCCATGACTTCCTGTTCCACAAGGTCGATGCCGTCGGCTTCTGTGACGCTGACAGGAACAGTCGCCGAAAACGGGTGTGCCGCATTCAGCCTGGCAATGGTGGCCATCAGCTTGGACTTGTCGCTGCAAAGGTCGATCTTGTTCAGCACCAGAATGGTGGGCGTTTTTGCCTTTTCCAGCGAACGGAGCAGTTCCTCCTCCTGCTCGGAGAGAGGCTTGGTGCAGTCCTGTACAAACAGTACCGCGTCAATGTCTGCCACCGCATCTTTCACCGCTTTCAGCATGTGTCCGCTGAGCTTGGTCGTGGGCTTGTGCAGACCGGGGGTATCCATGAAAACCATTTGCGTTTCCCCGACTGTCTTGATGCCGGTGATGCGGGTGCGTGTCGTCTGGGGCTTCGGGCTGACCGAAGCGATCTTTTCCCCGATAATGGCGTTGAGCAGGGAGGACTTTCCGGCGTTGGTGTGTCCGGCGAGCGTCACAAAAACAGATTTTGTCATGCGTCAGTATCCTCCGGCTGGTTGGTGAAGGTGGCTTCTCTGGAAATGCCCAGTTCGCCCAGTACTTCTTCTTCTTTTTCCCGCATCTTCCGTTCTTCCAGCGGGCTGGTTTCGTGGTCGTATCCCAGCAGGTGCAGCATGGAATGCACTGTCAGGAAGCCGATTTCCCGTTCCAGCGAGTGTCCGTACATGTTTGCCTGCTTGACTGCCATTTCCAGTGAAATGACCACATCGCCCAGCAGTGCACAGCCGGTTTCCTGATTGGTGTCATAGTGCCCGTCCTGTCCCAGCGGGAACGAGAGCACGTCGGTGGCACGGTCTTTTTGCCGATAGATCCGGTTCAGTCTGCGGATCTCTGCATTGCTGACGAAGGAGACACTGATTTCTGCGTCCTGCCCGAAATGTTCTGCCACCAGAACCGCCTGACAGCAGCGACGAATGAGCATACGGATTCCCACAGGCACCCGCACTTCGGTTTGATTATTTTTTACCATGACTTTTACTTTTGGCATGATGAATGATCTCCTTTCGTGAGATTTTATATATAAAATCTTTCTATGCAATGTAAATCAGATCTTTTCTATACGGGCAGGTGTTTCTGCAAAGCAGGGGACAGGCTGTGCCCTGTCCTTTGCCACAGAAGCATACACTGCCTTAAATTTTCAAATTCAGTGTTTCCCGGCATCTTTCCGGTCGGTGTGTTCCGGCTTCCGGTGGGCTTGCTTTTGTTCTGCCGCTTCGTAGGCACGGATAATGTCCTGTACCAGCTTGTGGCGGACAACATCGCGGTTGGTGAACTCGCAGATCGCAATGTCATTGACCTTTCGCAGAATGCGGGAGGCGATGACCAGACCGCTTTTCTGCTTGTCCGGCAGGTCAATCTGCGTGGTGTCGCCGGTGATCACCATGCGGCTGCCGTCGCCCAGACGGGTGAGGAACATCTTCATCTGTTCGCCGGTGGTGTTCTGTGCCTCGTCCAGAATGATAAAGGCGTTGTCCAGCGTTCTGCCACGCATGTACGCCAGCGGGGCAACTTCAATAGAGCCCCGTTCCAGATGCCGCTGGAACGCTTCTGCTCCCAGCATTTCAAACAAGCCGTCGTACAGCGGACGCAGATAGGGGTCTACCTTGTCCTGTAGATCGCCGGGGAGAAATCCCAGCTTTTCGCCGGCTTCCACCGCAGGGCGGGTGAGAATGATCCGGTTGACCTCGTGCCGGCGGAATGCCCGCACTGCCATAGCCACTGCCAGATAGGTCTTGCCGGTGCCGGCAGGCCCCAGCCCGAATACGATTGTATTTTCGGCAATGGCACGGACATAACTCCGCTGTCCCACGGTGCGGGTGTGCACCGGTTTTCCGGCGGCAGTCAGGCAGACGGTGTCATCATCTGCCAGTTCCGCCAGCTGTCCGGCAGAGCCGGCATCGACCATATCGGAAACATAGTGAATGGACTGGGGCGTGATTGCCTGTCCGTTGGAGATCATTTGCAGCAGAGCCGTGACTGCACCGGCAGCAAGTTCCACCTGTGCACCGTCCCCCTGTACCCGCAGTTCTTCTCCGCGGCAGATCATACGAACGTGATACCGCTGCTCCAGCAGCTTGAGGTTTTCGTCAAAGCTGCCGCATAATGTCTGAAATTGGTTTGTGTCTTGTATTGAGATCAGTCGTTCTGCCATTCCGGAATCCGTTCCTTTCCCCAGTTTGCTACAGCGGCAACATCGCACAAGTTTTGTGTGGTGCTGCCTATCCTTTCCTATTATAGCATAATCTTTGTGAAATGTGAAATGGTATTTTGTTGTTTTAACAAAAAATTCAGGAATCACTGCAAAAAGCAGCAACGCCTGAATTGAAAAGCCTATTTTAGTAGAATCGGTATTCGGAAATATCTGACAAAAAGATCTGGTATAAGGAGAACATTCCGTCGTCCAGTGTGGTGCGGCTGCTCTCCAGGGACAGGAACGATGCATGTTCATACAGCGGAAACCGCAGGGTGTACTGCCACATTTCCTCCGCGGCGGAAAACAGAACGGCGGCATGATACGTGCGGCAGAATTTTTGCACGATCTGTTCCTCCGGAGAGGGAAAGTGTGTGTCATAGAGATGTTCCGTCTGGCTGTGCCGGTGTGCCGGCGGCTCGGTGCCGTCAGAAACTGCCGTGCACCGCAGCACCACCTGATCGCCCTGCTGTTCCGTCTGCCACGTCAGGCGGGAGATCTCCGGACAGTGATCCCGCAGATACAGCACCATGCAGAGCAGACAGATCTGTAACCGCCGCCGATTGGCGAAAATGCAGAGCGGTTTTTCGGCATCGGCTGTCATTTTTAGTGCTTTTCCCAGTACCATACGACACGATTCGACAAAATTCGACAATTCGCGGTCCAGAAAAAGAGCTTCGCCCGAAAGCTCGTTTTTTTGCACATATTTCAGCTGTTCCAGCCAGAGCACAGAAGGACGCATCAGCCGGCAGCAGTTGCCCTGAATGATGTTCAGCTGTTCCATTTGTTCTTCCAGCACCATGCGGGGGATCTGGTCGCCGTTTTCCTCCAGCGTCTGATACAGCCCGCTGACGGCGTTGGAAATGCCGAAGATCTTCTGCCGCATGGCAGCGATCCGGTTTTCCGTTTCATGCTGCTTGTCGGCATCGCTCCAGAGAAGATCGTCTGCCGGCTGGCTGTGGATCTGCACCAGTATTGCCGGCTTTTCGCCGTACTGCCGCGGCTCCTGCCGGACGCAGTACAGACTGCCGCCCTGCCGGAGCAGAAACATGCCGTCCTCCGGTGCACCGTTTTTATGATAGCGGGGCAAAGAGCTGTTCTGCGGTTTCTGCCGGACTGCCGCGGCATCGTTCTGCCAGAGCAGCGTGCCGTCCGGGGCATAAAAAAGAATGGCGTCTTCAGACTGCTGACACCATTTCTGGATCTGCTGTAGTTCCTCTTGCTGCATGGGCGTTCTCTCCTCCTCACTGCATGATGCTTTTGTCATTATTCTATGCTATTATTATACTACATATTTCAGAATAGGCAAATAAAAAAAATGATAATTTTGTCCACTTTTTAATTTTTGTGCAGTTTTCACAAAATATGCTTTCCTTTTTTGCGGAAAACGTGGAAAATAAGAGAACTTGCTATCCTTGCCCCTGCTTTTTTTGCGAAAGTGCTTGAATTCTTCTCCGAAATGGTGTAAAATAAGAGTATCAAGGAATCCGCTGGGAGAAAATCGGGCTTCGGTCCGGCAATTCCGCCGGTGTTTTCCTAAAAACTAGGAGGTAATTTCCAATGTCAGTTAAAGTTGCTATTAATGGTTTTGGCCGTATCGGTCGTCTCGCATTCCGCCAGATGTTTGGTGCAGAAGGCTATGAGGTTGTTGCAATCAACGACCTGACTAAGCCGTCCATGCTGGCTCACCTGCTGAAGTATGATACCGCACAGGGCGGTTATGCAGGCAAGATCGGCGAGAACAAGCACACTGTTTCTGCTGATGACGAAGCTGGTACTATCACTGTAGACGGCAAGACCCTGAAGATCTATGCAAAGGCTAACGCTGCAGAGCTGCCGTGGGGCGAGATCGGTGTTGACGTTGTTCTGGAATGCACTGGTTTCTACACTTCTAAGGCTAAGGCACAGGCTCATATCGATGCAGGTGCAAAGAAGGTTGTTATCTCTGCTCCGGCTGGTAACGATCTGCCGACTATCGTTTACAATGTAAACCACAACACTCTGACTGCTGATGACAAGATCATCTCCGCAGCTTCCTGCACCACCAACTGCCTGGCTCCGATGGCTAAGGCTCTGAATGACTATGCTCCGATCCAGAGCGGTATCATGAGCACCATTCACGCTTACACCGGCGACCAGATGATCCTGGACGGCCCGCACAGAAAGGGTGACCTGAGAAGAGCAAGAGCTGGTGCTGCAAACATCGTTCCGAACTCCACCGGTGCTGCTAAGGCAATCGGTCTGGTTATTCCGGAACTGAACGGCAAGCTGATCGGTTCTGCACAGCGTGTACCGGTTCCGACTGGTTCCACCACTATCCTGACTGCTGTTGTCAAGGGTGCAGACGTAACTGTTGACGGCATCAACGCTGCTATGAAGGCTGCTGCTACTGAGTCCTATGGCTACAACGAAGAACCGATCGTTTCTTCTGACGTTATCGGCATGAAGTACGGTTCTCTGTTCGATGCAACTCAGACCATGGTTTCCAAGATCGCTGATGATCTGTATGAAGTACAGGTTGTTTCTTGGTACGACAACGAGAACAGCTACACCAGCCAGATGGTTCGCACCATCAAGTTCTTCGCTGAACTGGCATAAGTTCGCGTAGCGTTCTGAACGGACAGGTTTCTGTTCGTTACCACATTGCAAAAGAAGCGGCATGGCGGTTTCGTCATGCCGCTTTTCATATGCCCTGTCGGTGTTCCCTGAAAAAATCTGCGAAAAATGGTTGACGTATCTGTTTCCAATATGGTATAATAAAAATGAGAAAATAAAGCTCTGTGCGGTGTTGCCGAAAGCCTGCTGACAGGTTTTTCACAGCGTTGACAAAGCATTGGGACAGAAAGGCAGGTGAGGGATCCTTGCGAAAGATCGGACGGAAAAGTTTGTTCGTTTTGCTGGCGTTGCTGCTGGTGATCGGCTGCTTTTCCGGTATGTGTCCGGTTTCAGCCGCGGGAAGTGCGGATCTGAAGATCTATCAGGACACCATTTATTACACGGTTTCTGCGATGCAAGAGGTGACGATCAAAAGTGCCCGTTCAGCAGTGACCGAAGCGGTGATACCGGCGGAACTGGACGGCTGTCCGGTGACAGAGATCGGCGAATACGCGTTTAAAGACTGCACACGGCTGAAACGGGTGGTTTTGCCGGACACGATTCGCCGGATCGGGGAATTTGCCTTTAAGGACTGTTCCCGCCTGACAGAACTGTCCATTCCGGATACGGTTTCCGAGATCGGCTGGGGTATTGTGCAGGGTACTTCGTGGCTGGAAAACCAGACCAGCGATTTCGTATCAGCCGGACAAGGTATCCTGCTGGCGTACACCGGCACGGAAAAAGATGTGACTGTTCCGGATACCGTGCGTGCGGTCGGCGGCTATGCCTTTGACGGCTGCACCACGGTGGAAACGGTACAGCTGCCGTCTTCGCTGCGTTCGATCGATGCGTTTGCATTTTCCAATTGCATCAACCTGCGGCAGGTGCAGATCACGGACGGGCTGGAATCCATCGGCGAATATGCGTTTCACTGGTGCGTTTCGCTGGAACAGATCGAACTGCCGGACAGCGTGAAAAACGTCGGCGGTCATGGATTCAGCTATTGCCGGTCGCTGCGGAAAGTGCGTCTTTCGCAGGCAATGACACAGATCAGCAACACTCTGTTTCAGGGGTGCAGCAGTCTGACGGAGATCGAGCTTCCCGAAAACATCAAAACGATCTACAACTATGCCTTCGACGGCTGTGCCGCACTGCAAAAGATCGTGCTGCCGGCAGCAGTGGAGGAGATCGGAGCCAGTGCCTTTTCCGGCTGCGGCAGTCTGGAACAGCTGGTGATCCTCAATCCGGCGTGCCGTATCTATGACACGGAACAAACGGTAAGTTCAAGCACCTGTATCAATGGCTTTGCGAATTCCACTGCGGAGATCTACGCCCGGAAATACAGCCGGCAGTTCCGGCCGATCGACCGGCAGCGTGGCGATATGGACGGTGACGGCAGTCTGGACACATCGGATCTGTTTTTGCTGCTGTATCTCTGTGCCTGTCGCGGAGCCGGTGTGCAGACAAATCCCACCAGTGTGGAGCTGTACTGTGCGGATTATAATGCAGACGGCAAAATTGACAATCTCGATGTCTACGACCTGATGATGCATCTGGCAGAGGTCGGTGCGGGATTGGCGGAAAAATGATTTTTATGAAAAAGAATGGATCGCCCCTTGCGAATGTTGGGGGCAAACAGGCTGAAAAGAAAGGAAGTGTTCCGCAATGCGGAAAAATCGTTGGAGAAAGTGGACCGCGTTCCTGCTGGCAGTGTGCATGAGCATTTCTCTGGTACTCGGGACAGCACAGGGGATAGGTGCTGCCGCAGAATCCAGCCAATCGCAGGAACAATTATTCAACGGTATCTATTATCAGACAGATGATGCGGGAAACGCTGTGATTACCGGCATGGAAGGGAATTTCTCTGTGCTGGACATTCCGTCCAGTATCGACGGGTATCCGGTGACTGCAATTTCCGAATCGGCATTTCAACAGAAAACCGCCCTGAAAAGCGTGACGATACCGGACAGCGTGACCACCATAGGCAGCAGTGCATTTCGTGGCTGCACGGCTTTGAAAACGATAAAGGGCGGCAGCGGGATCACCAGTGCCGGCTCCTGTATCCTGGAGGGGACCGCGTGGCTGCAAGACCAGACAGATGATGTGGCAGTGCTCTCCGACAGAGTGGCAGTTTCTGCAAAAATCGGACTGAAAACCGCAGTGGTGCCGGACGGTGTGGCAGTGCTCTGCGATACGCTGTTCAGCGATCAGACAGCTCTGACGGAAGTACAGCTTCCCGCCAGTCTGACGTATATCGGCAAAGGTGCATTTATCGGTTGTAACGCTTTGGAAAAGATTTTTTTGCCAAATCAGGTGCAGTCTGTTGGTGTTTCGGCATTTCGCCACTGCACCAGCCTGAAAAGCATTCAGCTGCCAGATGAGCTGCTCTTTGTTGGCTCCAGAGCATTTCAGAACTGTTCTGCACTGGAAACCGTACAGTTCAACGAAAAATTACAGGTGATCTCCCAGAGTGCCTTTCAGGACTGCACGGCTCTGCGGCTGGCAGTTTTGCCGGAATCGCTGCAGCTGCTGGAAAGCAGTGCATTTCAGGGCTGTACTTCTTTGAGCATGGCGGTGCTTGCCGGCAGTACGTTGCCGGAGATTCCGGAAAATGCGTTCAGCGGCTGCTCCATGCTGGAATATGTCACAATGAGCAATTCTGTCAAAAAGATCGGGGCAAGTGCGTTCAGCAACTGCATCAATCTGCGGAGTATAACGTTTCCCCCTGCACTGACGGAGATCGGGGAATATGCATTTTCCATGTGTACCAGTCTGAAAAATCTGACCATACCGGAAACGGTGGAAACTGTGGGAAAAGATGCCTTTTTCAATTCAGGCTGGAGTTTGCAGCAGTCCAGCAGCTGGAAGATCTGTGACGGTGTACTTCTGGAATACTGCGGAGAAGCCAGCGAGATCGTCATTCCGCCTACGGTGCGGCTGATCGCCACAGGATTTTTGTGCAGTGATGCGGCTCCGGTTTCGGTCACGCTGCCCTATGGCATGATAAGAGTGGCAGACGGAGCGTTTCAGGGCTGTGAAACCATAGAAAGAGTGATCTTCTCAGACAGTGTGACAGAGATCGGCAATGCCGCATTTCAGGACTGCACCTCATTGAAAAACCTAGTGGACATGAACGCCGTACAGACGATCGGCGACAATGCCTTTGAGGGCTGCACCAGTCTGGTGCATGTGGTGCTGCCGGATACGCTGACAAAGCTGGGCGTGGCGGCGTTTCGCAGCTGCTCCAGTCTGACTGCTGTGAAATTTCCGGTAAATCTGACGGAACTGCCGGAGGCGGTGTTCTATAAATGCGTTGCACTCAGCACGGAAAACGGCAGCATGGATCTGTCGAATTCGTCCCTGCAAATCGTTGGCGGTGATGCATTCGGCGGCTGTGAGAATCTGGACAATCTGACATTTCCGGCATGCTTCACCACCCTTTCGGCGAATGCGTTTTACGCGTATGTGCACAAGCAGAGAACGGTGACATTCTCCGGCAATGCATGCACGCTGCCTGACGAAGCCAACATCTTTCCGCGGGATACGGTTCTGAGAGGGCAGAAGAACTCTCCGGCACAGACCTATGCGGAAAAGTACAGTCTGGAATTTCAGGCACTTCCGGATGAAACTCCCGCTTCGACCACGACAGCCAAGACAACGACAACAATAGTAGAACACACCACCAAGAGAAGCACCAGCAAAATCGTAGCAACTACCGAAGCCACCACAAAGACAACGCCTGTGACCACAGTGACCCTGCCACCGTATATCACGGTGCCCACCACGCTGCCGACCACGACAACGGAAAGCAGCACTACGGAATGGAAAACCATACCGATTCCCACCGGCACGACCGCAGAAGCCTCTGCAAATACGACCACGGAAAATGTTACCACGACAACCACGGTGTCTACTGCTCCGGTACCGGTGCGGTATATCAAGGGTGACGTGGACAGAAACGCCAGCATCGACAGCACCGACCTGTTCCTGATCCTGTACGCCAGTGCCCGCATCGGTGCCGGCTATCCGATCCTGACGGACGGCACGCTGAGCGATTGGGAGATCGAAAGCATGGACGTAAACGGTGACGGTACCATTGCGGCAGACGATGCGTATGCGGTGCTGCTGTACTGCGGACTGGAGTCCGTGGGAAAACACCCCACGTCGCTGGACGATTTCGATTGGGAAAACAACACCATTTATACAGGCTAAAATAGGATATTCCAAAGGAAACAAGAGAAACGCCGCATAAAGTATCAGCTTCATGCGGCGTTTTCTCGGAATGGAGAAAAACATGCAGTATCAAAACCCGATTTTATCCGGATTTCACCCAGACCCCAGCATTTGCCGCGTGGGAAAAGATTTCTATCTGGTGACCAGTTCTTTCGAGTATTTCCCCGGGATTCCGATTTTTCACAGTCGGGATCTGGTGCACTAGGAGCAGATCGGACATTGCCTGACGCGGAACTCGCAGGTGCATCTGGTGACAGGAGCACCCAACTGTCTGAACATCTACGCTCCGACAATCCGGTATCACGAGGGGACGTTCTATGTTGTGGTGACCAATGTCACCGGCGACAATCACGGCAACTTTATCGTTACGGCAACCGATCCCGCAGGCGAATGGTCTGAACCGATTCCGCTGCCCTTTGCTGGAATCGACCCGTCCCTGTTCTTTGACGATGACGGCAAGGTGTACTATCTGGGTACAGACGGCGGCATTTATCTAAGCCAGCTGGACATCGCCACCGGAGAAGCCATTGGCGAAACCCACGCCCTCTGGCAGGGCACCGCCAACAATCCGGAGGGGCCGCATCTGTACAAGATCAGCGGCATGTACTACTTGCTGCTGGCACAGGGCGGCACGGAGCTTTGCCACATGGCAGTTCTGGCACGGAGCAAGTCCATTCTGGGGCCGTATGAGCCGTGCCCGCACAATCCGATCCTGACCAATATCGGCAAAAACCTGCCCATTAAGGCAGCCGGTCACGCCGATCTGGTGGACGATGCCGACGGGAACTGGTGGGCAGTTTGTCTGGGCAATCGTCCGCTGGCGTATCCGTTCCGCCACAATCTGGGACGGGAAACCATGCTGGTGCCGGCTCGTCTGGAAAACGGCTGGTTCTATCTGGGTGAAGATCGTGCAGTGCTGCCGGAGTTCACAGTAGAGCACGCTCCCGCAGAGGAGATTCCCGCAGGCTATGCGGCATGCAGTGCGGTGACAGATGATTTCCGCGGTGACAGTCTGCACCTGATGTGGAATTACATCTATAATCCGGTGGAGGGCTTGATACAGCAGACCGCATCTGGCTTACAGATGCACGGCAACGAGGTTTCCCTCTGGGAAGATGCTCCCAAGGCGTGGCTGGGACGGCGGCAGGAACACTTCTGCTGTACTGTCGAAGCAGACCTGCATTTTATACCGCAGCAGGAGGGGGAAGAAGCCGGTCTGACTGTGTACATGAATCCGGCACATCACTATGAGATTGCCCGCACCATGCGGGACGGCAGGGACTGTGTGATTTTGCGGCGGCGGATCGGCGGACTGTGTGCCGTAGAGCAGGTGCTGCCGTACAGCGATGAAACCATGACTCTGCGGCTGGAATGCAATCGGGATCGCTACCGGTTCTCGTTCCGCACGGCGGACGGCACAGTGCAGCCTGTAGGCTCCGGCGAAACCCAGTATCTGACCACAGAGGCAGGCGGCTGTTTTACCGGCAATTACATTGCCCTGTACGCTTCCGGAAACGGCAAGCCGATGACGACCACTGCGACCTTTACCCGTTTCTCTTACCAGCCGGAAGCAGAATAATCACTGGCTTCTACATCTACAGTACACCATGCAGATATGCTGTATGGTGTATTTTTTTGGCATGAACGCGGCAAAGCGGGGCATACTTTCCTTGGGAGGAAAGTGCGATGCGAAAACTGAAAAATCGTCTGGCAGTGCTGCGGCTGCTGTTGGTGCTGTTGTTTTGTGCGGTTGCCGTATATCTGGCGTGGCTGATGCAGAAGCCGGAACTCTTGCAGGCTGCCGCCGGACAGGGCAGTTACACCTGTACCGCCGGAACAGCTGCCGGCACGATCTACGACCGGAACGGTGTGCCGCTGGTCAATACCAGGTCGGTCTGCACCGCAGTCGTCAGCCCTACGCCGGAGGCGGCGGAGGCTCTGCTGCCCCATGTACTGGACGTGGAAGCGTTTTACGAAAAGCTGGCACAGGGGAAGCCCTTTACCTGCACGGTGGACACAGCGGACATTGCCTGTCCGGACGTGACCGTGCTGGAGATTCCCCAGCGGTACACCACGCCCCAGCCGGCACAGCATGTCATTGGCTATACGCAGGAGGGGAAAGGCGTTGCCGGACTGGAATCCGCCTATGATGCGGTCTTACGCGGCGTGGATTCCCAGTGGAGCGTGACTTTTTCCGTGGACGGCAAAGGGAAGCCGCTTGCCGGCGAAGCAGCTCAGGTCCGTTACGGTGCCAATCCGGTGCAGGGCGTGATGACAACGCTGGATATTCGGATGCAGCGAATCTGTGAAACTGCCGGTGCATCACTGCAAAAGGGCTGTGTGGTAGTCATGGACGTGGAAAGCGGGGACATTCTGGGGCTTGCCAGCTTTCCCGGCTACACGCCCGATGCACTGGGAGAAGCCATGCAGGATCCGGACAGCCCCATGATCCAGCGTGCCCTGTACGCCTATCCGGTGGGGTCGATCTTCAAGCTGGTGACGGCAGCCTGTGCCTATGAAAACGGTGCGGAAACGGCGTTTCAGTGGGACTGCAACGGGGCGATTTCCATTGGCTCCCAGCGGTTCCGCTGCCACGACCCGCAGGGGCACGGACTGCAAAATCTGGCAGATGCCATGCGGAATTCCTGCAATCCCTATTTTATCGCACTGGGGCAGACGCTTTCCGGAAAGGAACTGCTGGAAACGGCAAAGGCTCTGGGCTTCGGAACGGAAACGGTACTGACCTCCAACATGATCGGCTCCAGCGGGACACTGCCGACATTGCAGCAGCTGAAACTGCCGGCGGAGCAGGCGAACTTTTCGTTCGGACAGGGCGTTCTCACGGCGACACCCCTGCAAATCACCCGTATGACCTGTGCCATTGCCGGAAACGGTACCCTGCCGGCTGTGCGGCTGGTGCGTGGCGTGACGGAAAACGGGCGGACAGTGCTGCGGGAGGAAACGGGACTTTCCGAAACCGGCATTTCTGCGGACACGGCACAGTTTCTGCGGCGGCTCATGTGCTACACGGCGGCGGACGAGGATTTTCAGGGCATGCCTGCCCATGTTTCCATGGGAGCGAAAACTTCTACGGCACAGACCGGCAGGGTGGACGAATCCGGCGACGAATACTGCCATGGCTGGGTGACGGCGTTTTTTCCGGCGGACTGCCCGCAGTATGCCGTGACGGTACTGGCGGAGGACGGCGGCTATGGCAACCAGACTGCCGCACCGGTGCTCCGGCAGATCGCGGCGGCGATCATGAGGCTTTGAACATTCTCTTGGGCAATACCGCCAGACGCTCTTTGTGCGGTATTGCCCTGGTGAAATTGTCCGGTTCGTCTATTGACACGCCGTGGAAAATCGTGTATAATAGAAGCAGGGAATTGTTCCCGAAACAAACGCCGCTATGGCAGATTGGAGTTTTACCCATGGCAGATGAAAACATGATGGATATGGATATGCAGGGCATGCTGTATACTCTGGAAGACGAAGAAGGAAACGAGCAGGAATTCGAGGTTCTGGGCGAACTGGAATATGAAGATGCAACATACTGTGCACTGGTTCCGTACCATGAAAATGAAGAAGACATGCTGAAAGACGACGGCGAATTTGTCATTCTGAAGCGGGAAACCATTGACGGAGAAGAAATGCTCTGCACCATTGAGGACGATGACGAATATGATGCAGTAGGCAACATGTTTCTCCAGTATCTGAACGACATGTTCGACGAGGAGGACGAAGAGGAAGCATAAGCACTTCCGGTTGACGGTAGAAAAATTTTCACAAATTTCCTATTGATTTTTGGGAAAGATAGTGCTATAATAAACATAGAACGAAACCGGAAGAAGCATTCCGGTTGGCATTACTGCCCAGTGCGAGACATTGCGGTTTTTATAATCCAACACTCCTTTATAGGGAATCTGACTCCGTCTGTGGATTGCAGACCTCCTGCTTGCGGCAATGACCGTAACGGACGAAGGGAGCGTGAAGCAGAAGGGAAGATACCCACCTTGCTAGATATAGCTTGGTTTTATTCGCTGCAAGACGGCTGGGTGGTTTTTTGAAATCACAAGGCACTCTGTGAGAGATCACGGAGTGCCTTTTCTTTTTCCGCGAGATGTTTCCACATGGAAATCAATTTTCAAAAATATGTTGATTTAAATTGTGCCAAATTATGAGGTTTGACAAGTAAGGCTCCCCTGAAAGGGCACCCGTAGGGCGTGCCTTGTGCTGAGCTGGCAGTGCGTAGCACTGACTGAGGGGTTTCCACTTATGCCGAAAACGTCATAAAAAGATTTTACGAAAAAACCTCTCCACCGCCTAACGGCGGTCCCCCTCCCCTTTCAGGGGAGGCTATCATGAAAATTGATTTCCGCGAGATGTTTCCAAAAAACCAGTTGTAATTTTTCCGGAAATATGCTACAATAAAAAAGATTACGAACTTTTCGGATAAAGGAGAAAACAGTATGCTGCTGCGTATGACAGACATCAATAAATTTTATAACGGCAATCAGGTGCTCTCCCACGTTTCACTGACGGTGGAAGACCACGACCGCATCGGGCTTGTGGGCGTAAATGGCTGCGGCAAGTCCACGCTGCTGCGGATCCTCACGGAACAGGAACTGCCGGATCATCTGGTGGAGGGGGACGGTGAAATTGCCAGATCCGCCAAGACCAGCATCGGCTATCTGGAACAGATGGGCGGACTGGATCGGGAAAGCACCGTCTGGGAGGAAATGCGGAGCGTGTTTCGTCCGCTGCTGGAAACGCAGGAGCGAATGCACCAGCTGGAAGAAGCCATGCAGTCCGGCGACATGGCCGGTGCGGAGGAATATCACCGCCTGCAAACCTGGTTCGAAAACAACGGCGGCTATCAGATCGACGTGAAGATCCGCACGGTGCTGAACGGTATGGGTTTCACACAGGAAACCTATTCCCGCATCATCTCCGGTTTCAGCGGCGGCGAAAAAACACGGCTTGCCATTGCACGGCTGCTGCTGGAGGAACCGAATCTGCTGATTCTGGACGAGCCTACCAACCACTTGGATTTCAAGACCGTTATGTGGCTGGAAGATTACCTCAAGGACTATCAGGGAGCACTGCTGCTGGTATCCCATGACCGCTATTTCCTCGACCGGCTGTGCACCAGCGTCTGTGAGATCGAGCGGGGCAGACTGACGCGGTACAAGGGCAACTACACCACTTTCACCCAGCTGAAAGAAGCGGCTGTGGCACGGCAGTGGAAAGAGTACGAGATGCAGCAAAAGGAAATCGCCAAGCTGGAGGACTACGTTGCCCGCAACCTCACCCGTGCTTCGACGGCAAAGTCCGCCCAGAGCCGCGTGAAGCAACTGGAAAAAATGGAACGCATTGAAAAGCCGCTGGTTTCCCGCAAGCAGGCACGGGTGGAATTTACGTATGAAATGGATCCGCCGCAGGAAGTGCTGAAAGTGCAGGACGTTGATATTTCCGTAGGCGAGGGGACAGAACGGAAAACGCTGCTGCCGGACGTGTCCTTTGAAGTTCGCCGCGGCGAAAAGTGGGGCATTATCGGAGATAACGGCATTGGCAAGTCCACGCTGCTGAAAATCTTGCAGAACAAGCTGCCGCATCAGGGGAAAGTCCGCTGGACCAGCAATGTCAAGATCTCCTACTTCGAACAGGAGAGCACCAACCTGCACCCCACAAAATCGGTGATGCAGGAAATTCATGACCGCGTGCCGTCATGGACAGATCTGGAAGTGCGGAATCTGCTGGGGCAGGTACGCCTGACAGGGGAAAACGTGTTCAAGCCGGTGGGCGTACTCTCCGGCGGCGAGCGTGCAAAGGTCTGCTTCGCGGTGATGATGCTGGAGCATGGCAACGTGCTGATTCTGGACGAACCCACCAACCACCTGGACATTGCCATGAAAGAAGTCATCGAGGAAGCCATGCAGTCCTTTGCAGGGACGCTGCTGTTTGTGTCCCATGACCGGTACCTGCTGGACAAGGTGGCAGACCACATTCTGGAACTGAAAGCCGACGGGGCAACGACCTATCAGGGTGGCTTCAGCAAGTGGCTGGAGGCACAGCAGAAACAGCCGGAACCGGAGGAAACCCCTGCGGAAAGATCGGCTGCTGACAAGGAAAAACCGGCGGAGAAGCCGGCGTACCGTTCCAAGAAACAGCGTGCCCAGCAGGCGAAAATGCGTGCTGACCTGCGGAGTCTGGAACAGCAGCTGGACAAGATGCAGGAGGAACTGGACACCCTGACAGCGGAACTGACCGACGAAGCCGTTTGCAGCGACTATCAGCTGATGCAGGAAAAGTGCCAGCGTATGGAGGAACTGCGGGTGCAGATGGACGAAACCATGGAGCAGATGATCCTGCTGGAGGACGAACTGGGATAACCGAAAGGAACAGAATATAGGAAACACTGCAAGCAGATTGCGTGCAAAGCCGTCAGGCGGGATTTATGCAGTGTTTCCTATACAAAAAAACGGAGAGAGCATATCGCCCTCTCCGTTTTCTTTTCGGTGATGCTGTAACTGATTACAGCTTTTTCTTTTCGTCTTCGATCATTGCCAGCAGTTCGTCTACAGAAGCACTTGCAATGCGGTCTTCCTTGTTCTTGGAAACAGACGGTGCAGCAGGCTTCGGTGCGGGAGCCGGTGCAGATGCACGGCTGCTGCGGAACGGGGTATCGCCCAGATTCCGTGCTTCCTCCGGAGAGCTTGCTTCGTGGCTGCCGCGGTAAGTGGAAACCGGAGCTTCCGGCTGTGCCGGTGCGACAGGTGTTTCGTCTGTGATCGGCGGGGTGCTGTAGGTGTTGCTGCTGTAGCTGCCGAATGTTGCAGTGTTGGAAGTGCTTGCAGCATGTGTACCCTCATAGGAGGTAGTGTTGCTGCCGGCTGCCGGTGCAGAACCGTCCAGCGGGAGCTGATCTGCCGGATTGGTGTAGATCGGCACATCATGCTGTGCCTTGAACTGCATGGTACGAGCCTTCTGGTACGGCGAGTTGGGGTTTACCTGTTTTCGTTCGAAGTTCTCCGCAATGGAAGAACGCTTCTTCTCAAAGGAACGGCTCTGGGTCGCTTCGGACGGACGGTACAGCGGAGAGCGTCCGCCCAGTTCTTCGTCATCATAAGCAGAATCGCCGTCATCGTAGGAATCTTCACTGTAAACTTCGTCATAGTTTTCTTCAAAAGTGTATTCGTCATCGTGTCCCATGCTTGCCCGTACAATGGTGACGATCAGCATGATGACCAGAATGATGCTGGGGAGAACCATCAGGATCAGGATTCCCGGAACGCCGGTGGCGAATTTTACATATGTATACAGTTCGCCGCTTTCGTAGGAGCACTTGCCGAGAATGCTGTCCACAGTTACAGGCGGCTCAGTTCCCACATCACTTGCTTTCATGGTAGTGGGATAGTACTTCAGAACGCCGGTTTCGTCCTGTTCGATGTTGTAGATGCGGCGGACAGCAACGCGGTCGGAGTCGATGTCCTTGGAAGCGTCGTCCGGAGCCAGTACGCACAGAACAGCGTTGTTCTTGGCAATCGGATCAGTTTCTTTGTAGGCGGAAGCGATCACGGCAGTGTGCTGGTGGATCGAAGCCGCAGCACTGGTGTCATCGACTGAGCCGGCAGCCTGTCCGGAAGTGCCGGTGGCAACGGCAGCCCCTGCTGCTGCTTCCATAGTATCATATTCCATCAGATAGATGTAGTGCCCGAAAATCTTCGGTGTGTCTTTTCGGGAAAAAAGAATGTTCGTGGTCAGAGAGATTGCCACCACGATCACGAGGAGGATCGCCAGTACAATGGCAAGAATGGATTTGGATTTCTTTTTCATAATGCTACCTACCTTTTTACGAAGTCATGGGATTTAACCCTATTATAACACATCTTTTCTGCGATTTCAATCGTTTTTTTGCATTTTTGCAGAAAAAGTGCAAAAGTCTGAACCGGAAATTTTTTCCGCCGCACCATTTGTCAGCGAGCACTTTTACAGTACCTCATTATTATAGCACATCTTTTCTGCGATTTCAATCGTTTTTTTGATTTTTCAGAGAATTTTTTTGAAACCTCTTGACAAATCAAGAATTTGTGGTATAATAAATAGGTAATCCTGCGTGAGAGATCTCACGGTATAACCGGTGCTGGAATAGCTCAGTTGGTAGAGCAGTGCATTCGTAATGCACAGGTCGCGTGTTCAAGTCACGTTTCCAGCTCCATTTTTCTGCTCCGCGAAAGTACAGGCACTGCCGCCTGTCAGAACTGCCGAAAGGCAGATGCGAGCGTAGTTTAGTGGCAAAACATCAGCTTCCCAAGCTGAGGTTGCGAGTTCGATTCTCGTCGCTCGCTCCAGAACCAACAGCATGTGTGCACAACACGTGCTGTTTTTTTTGTGTCCGCAGGGATACCTTTTATATAGGGGAAACGCTGTATAAAGCGGATTTGTTTGCAGAATGTCTGGAAATTTGCACAAATTGTGGCGTCTTTTATCGGGCGAAATTTGTGTAAAAAGCATCTTGCATCTTGGTGAAAAATCTAGTATCATAATACTGTGCAGACCTCTGCTTTTGCAGGATCTGTCTGTATTTTGAAGAATGTTCGAAAGTGTCTGTGCACTTTCCGACTAAAGGAAATGAGGAAAATTATGATGTTCAAGACCAAAAAGATCCTGGCATTCCTGCTGGCATCTGCAATGATGACTGCTGCGTTCACCGCCTGCGGCGGTTCTTCCGACAGCTCCAAGGACTCCAGCAGCGAAGCAGAGTCCAGTGCTGAAGAATCCAGCGAAGCAGAGGAATCCAGTGAAGAAGCTTCCGCAGACGAAAGCTCTGCTCCGCAGCAGGTACAGACCGGCGACTTCGAAGAAGCTGTCGTTCCGCAGGCTGGCGAGGCTTATCTGAGCATGGCAGACGGTCAGTGGTGGCTCCAGTACACCGGCAGCGATACGGACTATCTGTGCTATGATGCAGGTGTTGCTCCGATCACCGGCAACGGCGAATACACTGTCAGCGTTACCGTAGATACCAACGCGATCCGTTACGATGCAACCGGCGATGTAAACGGCGACCTGATCGCAAACGGCACTGCATTCATGGCCGTACAGATCATGGACGGTGCAACTGCTACCCCGAACGCAGTGATCGATGTAACTGCTGTCAAGGTAGACGGTACTGAAATCCCGCTGACCAAGAAAAGCTTCACCAATACAGAAGAAACCGAGATCAACGGCGTAAAGCACAACAATATTCGTTCCAACATTTTCAATGAGTGGGTACCGGACGACGGCATGCCGGGCGATGCAAGAAGTGCAGAGGGCAACATTGCTGATCTGGCAAACAAGTCCGACTATTCTGCAACCATTCTGGATCCGTCTGCTATTGGCGACTGGACAACCATTGAAGTAACTTTCAACGTAACTGGTATGTAATTGCGGCTTCGCGATTTCATGGAATGATAGACTGCCTGTTCCGGCTCGGTGCAGGCAGTTTTTATTTGTCAGTTTCGAAATGTGAATTTTTTGAAAATCCTGCGAAATCAGCTTGCATGATGCCGAAAGATATGGTATAATAAATTTCGTCGCTGAATCATGGAAGCTTAGCTCAGCTGGGAGAGCATCTGCCTTACAAGCAGAGGGTCATAGGTTCGAGCCCTATAGTTTCCACCAGAGAAAAACCGCCTGTACTTTTTGGAGTGCAGGCGGTTTTGTTGTATTGGTTTCCGTGCTTGAAAAATGGAACGGCATATGCATGTGGGTGTGGTTTTCACGTCTGTGGGTGTTGTTCAGGGCAGGGGAAAACGGGCTGTCCGGCAGCAAATTTTTCTGCAAATCACATATTAACTTTTTGTAAACGATTCAAAGAAACAGGAAAAGTGACGCAGTTTCGGTACTTTTTTCGTTTTGAAAACCTCGAAAAAAATTTCGAAAAACCCTTGACAAATCGCTCAGAATGGTGTATAATAATATACGTCGCTGAGAGATGCGACGCTGAGAAAAAATGATGGAAGCTTAGCTCAGCTGGGAGAGCATCTGCCTTACAAGCAGAGGGTCATAGGTTCGAGCCCTATAGTTTCCACCACATGGTCTGGTAGTTCAGTTGGTTAGAACGCTGCCCTGTCACGGCAGAGGTCGTGGGTTCGAATCCCATCCAGATCGCCAGTGCGGATTTAGCTCATCTGGTAGAGCGCCACCTTGCCAAGGTGGAGGTAGCGAGTTCGAGCCTCGTAATCCGCTCCAATGGCGCTATAGCCAAGTGGTAAGGCAAGGGTCTGCAACACCCTGATTCTCCAGTTCAAATCTGGATGGCGCCTCCAAGAGATGAGAACGCAAGCGGGCGTTCTCTTTTTTTGTATCTCTTGAAGGTCAAGGGCAATACCGCACAAAGATTGTGCGGTATTGCCCAAGCTTTGCGGCTGGAGGATACGTATACCTTAGAGCCTGTCCTGTACCTGTTTTGCAGCGTGCAGGACAGGCTCTTGTAGCACCTGAACCAATCGAAAGGAAAGGAGGAAATGCAATGGCAACGTATCTGATCGACTATGAAAACGTCTATATCGAGGGACTGACCGGTTTGGAGTATCTGACAAAGCGGGACGAGGTAGTGATTTTCTACACACAGAACCGCTGCGGGCTGACGTTTGAACTGCACCAGCGGCTGATCTCCTGTGATGCAAAGCTGCGTCTGATGGAAGTGACAGCACTGTCCACCAGAAAAAACACGGTGAAAAATGCACTGGACTTGCAGCTTTCCATGTATATCGGCTATCTGATCGGCAGCCGTCCGAAAGAACGTCTGTATATCATCAGCAAGGACACCGACTTCGACCTGAACCAGCAGTTCTACGACCGGTACCTGCAAGAGGATGTGCACGCTCTGTCGATTTATTCTACCATTGAGAATGCAATGAAAGGCATTCCCACGAGAGATGCCGTACAGGCTCTGGAAGAAACTGCTGCGGCTGCACTTGCGGATACGACTTCAACAGAAGAAGAAAACGTACCGGCAGCACCGAAAAAGGCAAAGAGCAGTGCGGCAATGCTGTTCCCGAAAGAGTTACAGTCGGAAGTGCGGGAACTGCTGGACACAGACGACAAGCAGGCAGTGAACCGGATCTGTGCGATCATCACCGCTTCGGAGGACCTGCTGACACTGAACAACCTGCTGTCCCGCTATTACCACGACGGCAAACAGGTGAAAGACATGTATCACAAACTGAAGCCGTCCTATAAGGCACTCCGTAAGCTGGCAAACGGCACGAAGTGACAGACTTTCAAAACCCAAAAGAGCACCCTCCGGTGGAACTGGCCGGAGAGTGCTCTTTTTGCTTCATAAAAATGAAAAACCGAAAACAAGCGGCAATTGCCTTTGCTTTCGGTCACTTTTCATATTCAACTGTCAAAAACAGAGCTTACGCACGCTCGATCTTGCCGGAGCGCAGGCATCTGGAGCAAACGTACATATGACAAGGAGTTCCCTTCACAATCGCTTTTACACGCTTTACGTTCGGCTTCCATGTTCTGTTCGACCGTCTGTGGGAGTGAGAAACCTTGATACCGAAGGTAACACCCTTTCCGCAAACTTCACATTTAGCCATTCTACTGCACCTCCTTATCCTAACATTGCATGCCGACCGCCGGAAAATAGACTTCTGCGGCAGTCTGCAAACTAACATATCTATTTTATCAAATTTCCCGAAAAAAAGCAACCCCTTTCCTCGGATTCTTTTGAATATTTTTTTTACGTTCGAAATACCTTTCGAAAAATACAATTATTTGCGAAAAAAGACTGTAAAGTCAAACACGGACTTATTTTCGAAAAGCAACCGAAAAAGAAATCGGCACATTTCCGGCATTCTGTCCTGCGGAAATCTTGTAAATTTTATGTCAAACGGCAAAATAGGCTTGAATTTTTCCGGAAAACCATGTATAATAAAAAGAACACATTATAGGGTATCTGGGTAGAACATTTTCATTTGGAAAGGACTGGAGCAATGGGAATTCTGAGCAATTTTATGAACTTGAACCGTTATGAGATTCTGGCAAGAATCGTGATCATATTGTTGGTGTTGCCGCTGCATGAGTTTGCTCATGGCTGGGTGGCACGGAAATGCGGTGATGACACCGCCGAAGCTGCCGGACGGCTGACGCTGAATCCGCTGGCACACGTAGATCCCTTTGGTGCAGTGCTGCTGCTGCTGACCGGATTCGGCTGGGCAAAGCCGGTGCCGATCAATCCGGCACGAATGAACCACCCCCGCAAGGGCATCATCTGGACATCACTGGCGGGGCCGCTGTCCAATCTGCTGGCGGCACTGGTGGGCGTAGTGCTGATGCAGATCGTCTTTCCGTTTTACTATGCCGACCCCAACGCCGTTTTGACAGGCATCTATACGCTGCTGTACTGGTTCGTGGCGATCAACATTTCGCTGGCAGTGTTCAACCTGATTCCCGTGCCGCCGCTGGACGGCTCCAAGGTGCTGATGATGCTGCTGCCGTACCGCCAGTCCGTGTGGCTTGAGCGAAACCAGCGGTATTTGTCGCTGGCACTGTGGATCCTGATTCTGGTGGGCGTACTGAGCACACCGCTGAGTTATCTGTCCAACTGGATCATGCACTTCTTCGTCTGGGCGACCCAGTGGATCGGCACGCTGGTGCAGATGGTGATGTGAGTTCATGCAGACGATTTCGTTTAAGCTGGAGGTCTTTGAAGGCCCCATGGATCTGCTGCTGAACCTGATCTCCAAGCACAAGCTGAACATCTATGACATTGAGATCTCCAGCCTGCTGGAACAGTATCTGGCGTATCTGGATCAGTGTCGGGAACAGGACCTGGAGCTGGCAGGGGAATTTCTGGAAATGGCGGCACGGCTGATCTACATCAAAACGGCTTCGCTGCTGCCCCGTCCGGAAGATGCCCAAAAGGAAAAGCAGGCATTACAAGGGGCACTGATCGAGTACGCCCTCTGTAAGCAGGCGGCACAGGCTCTGGCACAGCGTTTTGTGGGCGGACAGATCTTCACCCGTCCGCCGATGCAGGTGGAAGTTTCTCCGGCATACGCCAGAACCCACCTGCCCTGTGTGTTGCTGGAAACATGGAACACCATGGGACAGAAACGCTTTGCCCCGCAGGAAAACGCCCGCGAACGGTTACAGCGTGTAGTGACGCGTCCGGTGGTGTCGGTGATGTCCAAGGTGGTCTACGTGATGCGAAAGGTGTATCACGATGAACACGTGTATTTCGGGGCACTGTACGCCGATGTGCGGGAGCGTTCTGCACGGGTGGCACTGTTTCTGGCGGTGCTGGAACTGACCAAGCATGGCAGGATCGGCATCAGCGAGGACGGCACCTATCTCTATCGCCGGACAGACTATGTGAAACATTCTGCAAAGGGTTGAGAGAACTTCATTTATGCAGCCGTTCAAGTATGAATCCGAAGGATCGGGGAATGATAATGGAAAGAAACACCAGATCGCCGCTTTGCCTGATGCTGGAGGCGGTGCTGTTTGCCAGCGGAGAGCCGGTGCCGGTGTCCCGCCTGGCACAGGCTTGTGAAGTGTCAGAATCCGCGGTGCAGACTGCCTTACAGCAGCTGGCGGCGTGGTATGAAAAACAAAAAAGTGCGATCTGCGTGCAGCAGCTGGGGGACAGCTGGCAGATGTGCACCCACCCTGCCTACGCGACTGTGATCCAGCGGGCAGTGGAAACCAAAAAAGCGGCTCCGCTGTCGGCGGCTGCCATGGAGGTGCTGACGATCGTGGCATATAACCAGCCGGTCAGCAAAAGCTTTGTGGAGCATGTCCGCGGCGTGGACAGCAGTTCCGTGGTGAACACCCTTGTGGAAAAGGAACTGCTCACAGAAGCCGGACGACTGGACGTGCCGGGCAAGCCGGTCGCCTATGCGACAACGCCCCATTTTCTCCGGTGCTTCGGCTTGCAGTCGCTGGACGAGCTGCCGCCGCTGCCGGTGTCGGCTGTGCCGCCGGGAATGGGACCGGGATTCCTCT